>Ga0209302_10000371_pt1 | contig 27157 bp, 30 predicted proteins | sample ArcOceMetagenome_2_FD_187445 | JGI IMG/M metagenome (GOLD analysis project Ga0209302, IMG submission 187445) | Marine eukaryotic phytoplankton communities from Arctic Ocean - Arctic Ocean ARC135M Metagenome (SPAdes) (version 2) | ecosystem: Environmental > Aquatic > Marine > Oceanic | place... | reverse complement strand
TAACGTATCAATTATACGTCTTTCTTTCTGCTTGCTGTGTCTTACTTCCTCGATACTTACGGGGTATGTCTTCTTCAGGTAAGGCTTGAGTAGCTCAGTAAACATACCGTCACCAAAGTTACTCTCAACGAGTATGGCATTGACCTTATGATTCTTAGCTATCTCAACGAGTTTCTTAAGGGTTCTTTCATCGTAGCCACCCTGTAGTCCACAACACTCAGGGACGTGTAGAAAACCATTGAGCATCTTGACTACAGCGTATGCAGTCTCATCTTTACCTCTACCAGAGGGGTCTACTACCAGTACTGAGCCATCGTAGTCCACGTAGTCGCCCACAGAAGCCTCAGGAGCGTAGAACTTATCTCCCCTAAGCCCAACGTTAGGTATATCCCTAACCTCCTTCATAACGCCATACACGAGCTTCTCAGGGGCTTTGTCTTGATCTACAGACATAACCATTAGATCGGATAGCTTGAGAGGGTATCTGTCTACGTCTGACATGCTGGTATCGAGCATAAACTGGAGTGCAAAGCCTGACCTACCGTATGAGAGCTCACGCTCTAGCAAGTCTTCGTCGTCAAACCTGTCTATGTCTACTGGTTGCCCTTCTAAGCCCTTAGGGTCTGCTTGTAAGGCTTCCATTAGGGTAGGAGCTAAACGTTCGCCATAGGCTGTCTCAGAGCGTTGTAGGGTAGGGTAACGTGCTGTCCATACTCTCATTGCGTAGCCACGCTCAGTTAACGTGTTGTATAGACTCATCTCACACTGGGGAGTGCCTAGATAGATTATCTTTCCATCAGGCTTGAGTACAGCATCGAACTCTTTCACAGCCTCCCCAAGTTTCTCTCTCATCATCTGGGTCATCGAGTTGTTAGGTACTTCGATGTCATCTGCGATAATGATGTCGGCTCGACTGCCTGTCAATTGACCAGTGATACCCACGGACTTAACCGAAGGGCTACCACTAGCCATTGCAGGTCTTACGTCGAAAGCTATCTTAGACCAACGTTGTCCCTCTGTAGCTATAAGGTGTTTACAGAAGGGAAGCTCTATGATCAATCTTTGAGTAAAGGTTGAAAAGTCATCAGCTCGTTGTTTGGACGCTGAGACTACCATGAACTTCTTTTGGGGGTCTAAGAGAAGCTGGTGTACGACAAAGGCTGCTGTGAGGTAGCTCTTGCCGACACCCCGAAAAGCTTCTATGATTGCCCGTCGAGGGCTGTGTTGTAAATAGTCTGCAATATCATATTGTACTGGAGTAGGTGCTGGAAGGTTAAGGTGCTTCCAGACCAGAAAAGCGAAGTTCTTAAAGTCTTTTAGCTGATCTGGTACTTTATCCATTACGGCTCCTGTTACGCTTCACGTCTGCAATGCGTAAGTTATTGTAAGAGTTATTAAAGGGGTTGCGATCTACGTGATCAATATCTCGACCTTTAAGTGCTGCTTTACCATGCTTCTTCTCCATAAGTCTACGTGCTCGCTTACGTTGGTCGTTACGAGTGCGCTGCTTAGGTGTGCCTTGGTATCTGTCGTATTCTTGTCGGTAATTACGTGTGTAGCTCATTACGCAGTCCTGTTAGTTTTAGATTTCTTATGTCGTGCTGCAAAGTTTCTAGCGGCCTCTACAGAGCCAAAACCCCAAGCTTTGAGGGCTAACGCTTTGCGAGTAGGACTACCATCGGGCTTCTTCATAGCCCCCTTCATGCCTGCAAAACGAGCAGCAAAAGAGACCCTTCTAGGGTTAGTCCCACCTTTTACAGGAGCTTTAAGGTTAGAACCTTCAGTCCTTTTGTAGTAGTCTCGGCCTGCTTGGTTAAGACCACCTTCTTTATTTTTGTACTTGTTCTTCATTAGTGATGTGCCTCCTCAAAGGGTAAACCCTCTAGCAGATTAGCTAACGGCGAATCAGTTGTGATTATATCTAAGATAGCATTGTTATCCTTAAGGAACTTAACAGCTACCGAAAGCTCTGCTGACGTGGCTTCACCTGAGTTTACTCGTGCTAACAGTTGGTTAGCTACGCTTTCGTGTAATTGATCTAAGCTATCTTTCATTATTTAGCCCCTTTGTTGTACCTTTTCTTTAAACGTTCGTTGTCTTTCTTAACGCCTGCGCCAATACCAGCGCCAGTAGCCGCAAGAGCTCCACCAGTTATAGCCACATCTGTCTTAGTAGGCTTTGGCTTTTTTGAAGGTTTCTTTTTATAGTCTTGCTTAGAGCTTTTCTTTTCTTTTTCTATCTTATCAGCTCTTTCTTTTTGTTTCTTTTTTAATTTCTTTAGTTTCTTGGCTTTCTTATAAAGCTTAACGCCTGTAACGGCTTTTTGTGCTGCTGATGCTGCAATAACTAGGGCTTGTACGGCCATTTTAATAACTCCAAATAACGGGGGTGGATTCTCTTAAGTCAACGTGGACAAATGTCTTAGCCACACCAACGCCTGTAAAGCCTAACTCTAGTGCTTTCTGGACAATGGTGTACCTATCTGCTCCGTTGTGTATACGGATGTCAGCTGCAATGCCTAACGAGTGTGTGCCTGTAGAGGCTTTCTTTCTTTCGGCGCTGTGTGTAGGGTCTCTATAACCCGACGTAATTGTAAAGGAAAATCCACAAGCTTCACGCAGTTTGTCTAGCTTATCTATGAACCCTTCACTCATATGGTTCTTACCTGTCTCTTGACAGTCAAATTCTGAAATATCAAAGTATTTAAAAGTCATATCTATCCTTTAATCACCTTAGCTATCTTCTCGCCACTTCTGCCTACAACATACCCACCTAAGCCTAGCTGTAGTAAAGCCCAAGCCTCGTCACGTAAGGGTGTAGCTAGTAATCCTAGACTATCACCTACGGCTAACACGAGGAATGTAAGCATGGTTATAGGCCGCCAAGCAGCGACTAAGAAGTGGTCGCTTTTTGCTTCTGCGGTTACAATAGCTTGTTGTCCAGCTAATGTTTCTTTTTCATAATCAAATATACGTTGCATTGCAGCCGCTTGGACATCTAAAAGATGCCCTTTAGCTTGCAGACGTTCATCTTCACTGGTATGGAGGTTATCTACTAGATCAGCAGCAGGTTTGAATATGCCCGCAATTAAGTCTGTAATACCCATTAGATAACTCCCATAACTTTAATGAATTGTGAGAACCCCATCTCCTGTGCAAAGTAAACAACAGCTCCTCCCACTACTAACCACTTAATTTGCAGTAAGGTTCGGTTAATATTGTCGAGCATACCTCTAAGACCCTCAGCTTGAGCTGTAAGAGCACTTAATTGTTCGTCATGTGCATCGACTCGCCACTCAAGGCGGTCAACGTGTTGTCTTATATCTTCCATGTTGCAGTCCTTAGCTTACTGGGTTAGTCATTGAACTTGTTAATGTTGAATTAGTAACATTATAACCCTCAACAAGAACGTGGACTAGGTTAATCTGAGCAGCTGCACCACCTGAATTGCCTACAGCTTCTTCAAATTGTGTTACTTCTACTGTCTCTCTAACCGCATCAGGCACACCAAAGGCAGTAGTGGCAAACCCAACAGACGTGCCGATACCAGAGGGATTAACGCCAGTTAAAAACTCATCAGCACGTATAACTTTACGATTTGCATAACCATTTGTGGTAGTCCAAATATGAACATCACCAAAAGGCCAAGGTTGTCCAGCCAAATCGCCCGTAACCGAACAGAAAAACCCTGTTACAGCCGAAGCTGCGTCAGTAGCCCCTGCGAAAAGAGAATACGAAGCCGAATAAGTACCTCCATATAGAGAGGCATCACTACGGATTATACCAAAAAGTTGAATAACATTTTGTCCTACAATAACATTGTTATCGTCTGTTACAAAACCTGTGTTTGATGTTGAATCTGATAAGTCATCGCTACCTGTATATTCGGAAGCATAGGCAGCTATAGCTTCTACAGGTGTGTCTGTTATAGGAGCAGTATTATCTAAATTTTTATAAAAGACACCCATTAACAAAGACTCTTCGCCTGCGGGAGAATAAGCGTCAGCAGCGGATGCCTGTGGTTTTCCTAAAGTAAAATATTTCATGAGGTTGAACCCTTTCTTGAATGTGATTGTTTTTTAAATGGTGAAGCTAAGCCATCACCCCAGAGTTCTTCGATACCACGGCCTCCAGCAACAGTGCTTAAATGCGCTACTGCATAACTGTTTCCTGTAACAACTTCATAAATAGTTTTATTATACATGTCTACTGAATCTGCATAAGGTTCTAGGTAAGACCCAAAAGCTACAGAGGCTCCGTTTTTTATAGCCCAAGGGCTTATTTTATGACCGTGGCTGGTAGATTCAAAGATAGCCCCGCCCTTTAAAACGTTAAACGCTTGTGTGCTTGAGGCTTCGCTATTATAAAATGCACCTGAATTTCCTGAGTCAAAGTTAGCCATTTGGTTGTAATGAAAGAAAACGTCTATAGGAAAGGTGTTGCCATTGTAAGCCGTTAAGGTGATACCTTGGTATCCCGCACCTGCACTAAAATCATCAAAGTATCTTATAGTTGAGCTATTAGTTGGAGGAGTTTCTCCATCTGCTACCCTTTTTAAACCGTGGGTAAACTTAGAGCTTGTGTTGGCTTCTATAGGAGTTTGGTTTTTAAAATAAGAATACTTACCACCTTGAGCATCTAAAGCTGTAAGCTTACCGCTATCTAAATCAGGTACTAAATCTTCGTAAACTCCAAACTTAAACTGCTCGTAACCCAAACCACCCTCAAGAAATGTAGCTACCTGTACGCCTTGTGCAGGGTTTATACTGTTGGTTCTATTTCGCAGTGTAGCTATAATAGGAGATACCTTAGAGTGATCTTTTAAAGACTTTTCTCCAACCTTGCCGTTATTCACCATGTTTGTTATATCTGTAGCGGTTATAACTGGTTGGCTAGAGTGTATTTTTTTCCAACCTATTCTCCAACGAGGTAAAGCTTGTACCCCATAACCTTCTGCTTTAAAAACTGCTTTTTTAGACAAGTAAGGCGGTTTTATAAAACGGGAGCTATATTTAAAAGCACTTCGAGGTATACCATCGTGAGTTATTAAATCTTCGTCAGCATAGACATTCCCGTCTACTAAGCCGTCACGAGTTAGACCACTTAGATTCTTTTCAAACATATAGTCATTCGTCATGGAGAGGTAAGTGTATTGAGTCGCTCCCTCACCTACAGTGTATTGAGAAAAGCTCGTGTATCCTTTACTTTCCATATAGTTTGCAATACGAGGTAGTTGCCCAAAGAGGTGAGAGAAAGCTATGTTTCCTGCAAACGAGTAGTTAAAATTGAAAGGAGATAGCTGAGGACAGTTAGGTGATATACAGACAGCTTCAATTTGATGCGTTGTCATGTAATCATTAACGTCTTTGATCCAATCTTCCCAACAAGTAGCTTCGTCAAAAACACCAGAAGCCTGAAAATCTACACCATATTTATGGGCAGAGTTCAGGGGGTGCGCTGCTATATAAGCGTCAACCAAAGCTTCTTCTGATGCGCCTAACCCAGAATCCCAGATACACATAACCTTCTGCTTATCTATACTACGTATGTATTTTTGGTATAGCTTAGAATTAACGTCAAATGTCATTGGGGATTCCTTAAGTTATCGTGTTTCGTCTACGTAAACTTTAGTTGCTGCGTTTACTGCGCCTGAGATCGAAGAGTTGCTGCTGCTAATTAAAAGGTAAGGGGTTAGGACTAACTCTTTAAGAGTATCTGTCGTAAAGCTGTCGATTAAGACGTATTCACTAGAGACTCCTGTAAGACTACCCCAAAGATACGCATGGTTTGTAGAGCCACCATGTTTACATTGAACCACACCTCTTGAACCGTCGCCCATTTTAGGGTTGTAAGGGGTATTATCGTTTGCTAATGTTATCATTATGGTTTCCTATATTAATGTAAATCTACAAAGGCAGAGCCAGTGTATACTTTAAGTTTATTGGTAGGTGCATCGTAATATACCATGCCCGTTGTAGGTGCGGCAGGAGCTACTTTTAAAGGTTGAAAAGTAGTAAAACCTACAGCCTCAACACCATCGAGAGCTTCTTGAGCTATAAAAAGGCTTTGTTTACTATCTTCATCAAACGTAGCTGCTACTTCTACAGCTCCGTCTGTGTAATCCACAAGCCTAGTGCTCTGACTAGACTTACGAATTATCTTGATAGTGTTAGATGAGGTAGGAAAATTACCAGTAGTAAAACTAACTGTTGTTCCTGTAATAGTGTAATGAGTAGTGACTGTTTTTAAAACATCATCTACATACACCTCAATATGCGAAGAGTCTAGGTACTCAGGGGTCGTAAAAGCCCCTGCTGCACCTGTACCTGCATAAGTTTTTATTGAATATGCCATTTTAGTTTCCTAAAGATTTATCAAGCATGTTGAAAGGTGCTCCGAGAAGCGGGTTATTTGGGTTAAAAGAGCCTATCATACCCATGACATCTCCATCCACTGCATTGTTATAGATACCAGAACCTAGCTGTATTGTGGGGTTCTGCACTAGCGATGCAGGGTCTACACCACCGTAGTTAAAAGCAAAACCACCTACACCTAAGAAGCCCATGCCTGATGCACCGCCTCTGATTAAATTACCTATTTCCATTTTCTCTGAAAAGTACTTATCAGGGTCGTCTTTGCCGTTAGCATTTATAGCGGCTCTAGCCATATAACTAAGAGTAGCTACACCTAAAGACCCTGAGATCATAGCCAAAGGTCTAAGATCACCCTCAGCTAATCGGGCTGTTTGGCGAGCATACTGTTGTTCTGTGGCTGCTACAGGAAATGACCAAAACTGAAAGGCTGTCTTACCTACTACACTATTAAAGAATGGGTTAATAGAAGAAGCGTTTGTTAGCTGGACAACTTGAGTAGTGTCTAGGAACAACGCATACTCAAAAGCATCCGCAGCTTCTCTATCAGTCCAATCTTTAGCGTTTATAGTTTTTAATTTGTTACTACCTTTAACAGTGATTGTTTCACCTACATCTGTTTTAGTTACCGTCTTCTCCCCCTCAACGCTTGCGTGTCTACGCATTTCAGTTTGGATACGCTTAAGCATATCTTCGTCAAGGTTAAGTTGTTTTAACTTGGCAGGGTGGTAAACACCTAAGTTGTCTTTTTTAACTAACTCTTTGTAGAATTTAGTAACAGTGTTATACTGATGTAGTCTCTGTAAGAATACAGTTACAGGTGTAAGGCCACTCATTAAGGAAACCATTCTACGACCATGTGCTAAACCCTCATCGAGCTTACCATGAGTTTGGCTGAGCCTTGAGATGTCATCACTGGTGTCATCAAAACGAGCAATAGCGCTACCTGTAAAAACATCAGCACCTAAACCATTACCTATTTCAACTTCACGTACTAACGCATTGCGTAGTTCACCATCTGCTTTAAGTCTTCCAATCATAGATGGTATTGCAGGGACGTTTGTTAAGAAATGTCTAATACCGTTTTCAAACATTACGTTAGGTACTTCTGCTAACGCTGCTAGACCTGACATACCCATCATACGAATAAAGTTAAAGTCTCGAACACGTCTAAGTAATACTGAAGTGGTTAAATCCATTGTTTCGTTTATGCTTGTAGAACCTCTTAAGGTCTGGTACATAAACTCAAGGGACTTAATCTCTTGCTCAGTTGCTTCAGTGCCTAACTTAGCTATTAAAGAGCTAAAGGAAACACCCTCGACACTATCTATACCCTGTTCCGCTAAGGCAATACTACCACCCATACGGTGTGTATAGATGTTCATGGCTGTGTATACATCTTTCTCTACTAAATCTGTAAGTTTAAAATCAAACTCTTCGCCGTTTTTATCAGCAAGTTTTATTACTTTAGTATCGTTAATCAGCATACGTGATCGAGCGTGTACGTTTTTAGCCTTAGCTTTTTGCTCAGGGTTTAGTGCGTACAATACACGATCTAACTCTTCGTCAGTTACCTTTACTTCTTCATCTTCTAAAGCTTCTCTAAGGGTTTTCTTTAAAGTATCTTCATCTGAGTTAAAATCTTTACCAGCATACTTAGCCGTACGAGTAAGTTTGTTACGACCATCAATGCTACTTAAGGTACTCCAATAAGCACTAGCTATTGAATAAATCTTTTTAGTTTCTTCAGTAGTACGTGGTTTTGACTTCTCTGGCAAAGCATCTATAATTAACTCTTTAAATGCTTCTTTCATTTGTGTAGCGGTGGCTTCACTCCTACCACCCATTTTTTCAATCACTCGGTCAATATAATCTGCTCGAAAGATTCTAGGGAAGTAACTTTCAATTTTATTAGACCCTTCAAACACTCCAGACTTAACAGCCTTTTCGTGCATATCTTCGATTATATCTTTAAGCTCTTTTACAAATGGCTGTAATTCTACAGGAACTCCGTGGTTAGGGTTGTTTAACGCTTGTCCTAGATGCTCACGTATTTCTTTTGACCGTAAGTTAGAGTTTCTTTCAGCATTAACTACTACCTTGGTAATTAATGTATTATATTTTGTTTGAAACTGGTGAGAACGAGTAAGAGCATTGAAAGGCGCTTTAACCATTTTACCAGTAGCATTAACTAAAGCTCCTGAGGCTAACCCCATTCTAATACCTAAAGCTCTTACTGCTGCTGTTTCTGACTGGGTTGTTCGAGAGATAGATGACAAAACATTACGTAGGCGCAGCTTGTTAAAGACAGTATCTTTAAGCCTTGGGACATCTTCAGGTTTTAAATCACCCGCAGCAATCCTGTCGTTTTCTGCAAGCTTCTGCTCAGTAAAGGTCATGTTATCTGCGTCTTTTTTAAGTTCTTCGACTCGACTTTTAGATTTAAACCCTAAGACTCTACGACTGGCGTTACCTCTTGAGAACTTTTCAGCTCCTATTTTTTCTAGTACCTCACCTTTCTCGTTAGAGCGGTATGTGCCATCTTTAGTTCTTTTAAAGTAAGCTGTGTTTGTACCATCTGTTACACCAAAAAGACGCTTACCAAAGTTTTGTTGAGTTACTTGTTGACCGCCAACCATGTAGGTTTTACGTGAGCTTGCTCTACGGTTTACTTCAGCTCTTAGTTTACGTACCTGAGTAGCGCCACCTCTAAGACCTTGTGCTAGAATATCATCTAACTGTCGTTGAGGAATAGACACATCAGCAGCGTCATCCCAAGCTTTAGGGACTGGGATAGCATCTAAGTCGCCTTCGTCTGTAAGAGCATCAACCACTCTAGCTTGTTTCTCTGCGGGTGTGTGTCCTTCAAACTTCTCTTTACCTTTAGGCGTTAAGTCAACAGCGTTAGCTTCAAAGTGTTCTGCATCTATATCTCTACGAAGCCGACCAGCTACAGCACCCATTGCGCCACCGATACCTGCACCTAAGGTAACACCGAATAAAACATCCTTAGCCTGAGCATCGGGACGTAACATATACTCGGCACTAGACACAGCAAGACCTTCAGCGCCACCTATAACTGCACCTGTTTTAGCGTAGTGCATATACCTTGAAGCACCTTGAAGTGCTTTAGCGCCTGCACCTAAGCGAGCATAAGGTACAAACCATAGAGGTAATAGAGCAGGGTCAGTAACGCCAGCAGATATTAAGGCTGCTACAGAGCCAAAACCTAAACCACCTAACTGTTTGTAAGACTCTTTAGCTCTTTTGGCTCTACCTTGTTTAAACTCAAACTCTTCTTGACTGTTAGAGTCTAAAAGGTCTTTAGCCCAAACTTCGGTATGCTCTAGTTTAATTTTCTTTTGTGCCTCTTCATCTATTTGGAAGTCTATGCTATTCTCAAAGTCTTGTGCATAATCAGACTCAGCGTAAATGTCAGGAAGCCAAGTTATTTTCTTAGCAGCTTTGAACTTTTCTACCCAAGTCGTTTCCTCAAGACGGGTGTTTAAAGTCCCTTCAGGGGAAGCAATGAATAAATCATCATTAGGGTTTTGTTCAGTAGCCATAAATTATCCTTAGTTATTTTATAAAGTTATCGAGCAACTCTTCTGTAGTTATCATAGCATCAATAAACTCTTCACCATCGTCAAGAACAGCTCGCCCACCATCATCAGTGACTAAAATATACTGATTAATACCTGAAGACATAAAGCTTAAATTTTCGTTATCTAAGTAAGGTATTTCTTCTTTTACAAAGTCTATATACTTTTCAAAGATAGCAGGGATGTTCGCAGGAGTTACATTTACACCTTGAGTGGCTTGTCGTAATACCTCTTGCTGTATAGGGTTTGTGTCAATTAAACCTCCATTAATCTTTAGATACCTAGTTTGGAAAGCTTGTTGAGCTTTACCTATAGCAGCAGATTTAGAAATTCCTCGCTGTTGCAGGCTTACAGCGTAGTCAACATACTGACCAGAAAAGTTACTAGCGTTTGTAGGGCGACGTAAGAAGCCTCCTAAGAAAGGGTCAAAAGCATCTTCAAGGTCTGAAGCTTTCACCTTATCATCTATCAGGCTTTTATCCATCTTAGGTCGTGCCATAAACTCTATAGCAGCCTGCATACCATCACGTTTAAAATGAGACAAAGCAACTTCGTAATCAGCAACTTGATCTGACTTTAACATACCATCTAACAAGTAAGGTGACTCAGCTTTGTAAGTTTCGTAGATAGTCAAACCACGTAGCACAGAAGCAGAATCTTTTAGTGATGCTCCGCCTGTAAGTTGACCTAAGCCTGTAGCTAAAGACTGTTCGTGATCTGCGTTTTTTATACTTAAAGCATTAAACTGCCTTGCTGTTACAGCTATCTGTGTTCTATATTGGTTTTTTAAAGCCAGAGTTTTGTTTGGGTCTCCTTGACCAAAAGAAGAAGCTGCTGCCGCCTGACCGTAAGCGTCTGCATACACTTTCTCACGACCTCTCGATCTATCTTCAAGAACCTCTCCTGCCTTCTTAGAGACCTCTTCCGAGACTACGCCAAGGGACTTTCCAGTTTCTATGTTTGCTACTACGTCTGTTATCTCTGCTTGTAATTGAGCTTTTTGCATGGCTACGGCATACTGAGACCTAGCCGTAGCTAATCTCTTATCATCACCTGCTCTTATACTTTCGCTTGTACCAAACATCTTATACTTTTCAGCGTAGTTATATAGTGATGCACTTCCCACACCTAAGTCTGCTATAGCTTTTTCTCTTACTAAAGCATTAAGTTCTTTTTGAGGAACTCCGTAAAGATTGCCTAACTCTCTAAGCTGTTCATCTAAGAAAGGGTTTAAAACATCTGCACCTTCACCTGCTTGTTCTCTTGTAGCTGCTGCATCAAACACAGCGTTGGCTTTGTTATCTACAGCCCTTTCAAAGTCTGCTGGTAGGTTACTTAAAGATTCTTTGTAAAGAGTTTGTGAGATTGTGCTTGAGACCTTTTTCTGTACTCTTGGGTGAAAATCTTTAGAGACTACAGGAGCAAAGTACTCGTTAAACTTTTTTTCTCTATCTGGGGGAGACATAGATTGGTAATCATCTTGATTGTTTACCTTCCAGCTTTCCCACTGAGCATCAGCTTGTTGATACTGTAGTTGTGCATCGTAAGAATCAGATTTAATTCTAGCTTCACTGACCTGCTCTGCTACTTCTAACCCAGTATCAATTAGGCTTTCTATAGCCTTAGCTGTTTGAAACTTAGAGTCTTGTTGTAAATACTGTTGAGCGCTTTTACCTTGAACAAACGTATCTACAGGCGCTGCAACGACTTGGGGTGCATCGGGTTTTATTAACTCGTTTGTGTCACCCATTACTTCAAATAATGATCTAGGCATTTAAGTAGTTGCTCCTGTACCTGCGGGTGCGCCGCCACCACCACCAAAAGTTGAGTAAGCAGCCATACCTGTTTGTAATCCCGCTAAACCAGCACCAAGCATTACGTTACTTTTATCGAAAGTAGGCGCTGCTACAGAGTTAATACGGCTTTGGTAAGTAGTAGACGCTCCATAACGAGCTTCTTGTAGTTGATCTTCTGCTCGACCTAGATTAGCTTGGATACTTGTGCCTGAAACTAAGCCTTGTCTGGTTAAGTTTTGCATTACCGCATCATTGTTTAAGAAGACCCCAGAGTTTGCTCCAGCAACTTTGGCTGTTGCTTTTAACTGCATAGCCTTGAGATCACTTTGCATTTGAGCAGACATTGCTGCTTCTTTTTGTTGTCTATCTTTTAAATTTAACTGTCGGCTGTTATCTACGAAGGCGTTCATAGCGTTCTTAGCATTTGCCTCGTAAGCTTTGCCTTGCGCTACTGCCATTGATTTTGCTTGCTGAGCTTGCTGCCGCATTTGCAGCGCCCCCATTGCTATAAAGACTGCTGGATGACACATTGTCCTATCCTCACAAATTGATAAAAAGGTTGTTTTCCTACACCATGTTCTTGTTCTAGTTTTATAAACTTAAAACCTAAAGATTTTAACCACTTAATTGAGACTGTGTTTTCTACATGGGCGTAGTTAAGTAAAAGAGGGTACTTAATGTTCATCTCTTCTACCCATTTAGCTGAGATAGGTAACATTACTCTTTTAGTTTTTAGTAACTTATCAGTACCTAATAACCAAGGACTTGCAAGAATACCAGAATCAACAATACCAAACATACCTACCACAGTCCCATCAGCGTGTACAATCGTGTTGCACTCTTGAGAGCTTAGGAAGCTACGCTGAAGGGATTCTAAAGGGGATAAACCATGACTATAGGTTATCTCTTTAACGTCCTGTGTACGCATGTAAGGGGCGATTAGATCGCAATCTCCAAGTACACTGGGTCTGTGGTGGTGTGTCATATTATAACCTTACTGGGTTTCTGTAATGAAACATAACTTCATATTCACCGCTCTGGAATGTTGAGGGTAAGTGTGAGTCATTTTCAAGGGTTAGTTTTACAGTAGTAGCGTTAGATAAAACAGCAAACTTCTTAGTATCATAAGCAATGTTCGGTAGAAATCCTAAAGTATTTTGAGAATTACCAAACTGTTTAGCTGTGTAAGTCGAAACTACTTCGTCTCTGTCCTTAGCTTTTACTTTGAAGTTGAAGAATGCTGTATCGCTAAACGATATATTAAAACTTCGTAGTTGCATTCTAGCTAAGTGAGATGGGTCTTTCTTACCATAATCAAACACTGGTTCTGACAATGTAGCTGTGAACGTGTAAGGCTCGCCAGCATAAAGGTAGTTATTAACAATAACCCCATTTTCGGTATGAGTTTTTCCATTTATATAACTAACTACTTTAGCTAACTCAGCGCTGCTTGTGCCTTGAGCGATTAACACACCTAAGTGATCTACAAATTTAGTAGACGTTGTTAAGTCAGCTGAAGGTATATCACTAAGACTAAAGGTAGCCGAATTAGCAGAGTTTAGTTTTCTGCGATGATCTAAATAAACATCGTAGGCTTTCCCTGTGTAAGCTTCCTCGGTTTGTAAATTAAGTGCCAGTACAAACTGAGTAGTTGGTGTTGCATCTACAATAGCCTGAACAGCATTAATTTGAGACACTGTAGGAATCCATGTGAATTTCTTAGTACCATCGCTGTAGTTAAGTACCGTAGCATCTGCACTAGAATACAGCTCACCATTGAACGTTACCCCACTAAAACCCTCATTAAGTATTGTTGATACAAGGGTAGCCTCTAGTATAGGCGTGTTAAAGACGTTTTCAAATCTTGCGGTAATCCCCACAAGCGTTTGCTGGTTATTATAAGCATAAGTTGCTAGAGTTGTAGCCGCATACGCACCAGAGCTTAATACAAAAGAACTACCTGAAACAGTAGCTTGTTTTGAAAAAGTAATAGACTGCTCGTTAGAAGCTAAGTCTAGTTCTTCAAAACTACCATCACCAAATGTTATGTACATTCTAGAGTTGTTAAACGTTATGCTCAACACATCCTTATCAAATATCCATTTTGACCAAGCACTTTGGAGTCTTTGACTATCACTATCATACCACTTGTACACATAAACAACTTTTTTATCTACATTGCTTAAACACAAAAGCATACTCTTATTAGTAGACGATGCCATTTTAGTTATAGCCCCTTCTATATACTCAGGAACATGGTTAGTAACTAAAGGTGCTTCGTTTATTTCAGTGCTAGGGTTTGTTACATACTCTCGCAAACCTGAGTAATACTGATTTTTTGTAGCAAAGAATACACTGTTTCCTGCTATTACAGGTTTAGCTGTCAAATCACACTCGTACTGAGTAGATAAATCAGCTTTAACATCTGTAGGTGTAAGGAGCTGTCCAGAAGACAAGGTAAACTGGTTCTCTTCTGAGAACAGTAACAAGTAATCTTGAATTGCTGTAGCAGCCTTAAGTGTAGATACATCAGCATTTGCTATAGAAACGTCGATAGGGTCACTATCTAAAAGTGACCTAACGGTAGTTCTATAGAAATTAAAGTATTCACCATTCTCACTAAAGATTACGTTATCTTCAGATAAGAAAGCTAAACGGTTTCTATAAAAGAAAATATCATTAATAGTATTATTTACGAAGCTAGGGGGAGAGTTAGTGGTATCATCACCTACTCTACGGGCTTGGTATTCTATAACCTCAAAAGAAAAACGCAAGCTGCCTGATAGTAGAGGGTCTTGTCTAAGTTGATGGGGCATCGTAGTGTCATCATAACTATTTTGTAAACCACCTGCTACACTTTCTCTCCAAACTCCAGAACCACCTGCGCCAACGAATACAACATAAAAATCATCCTCTCCCCTACTACCGTCGCCTGTAACAGCTAATCTGTAATCTGATACGCATTGGTTAGGAAGGTCTTCAAAAGACTTAGCAATATCCTTAATAGCTATTAAATCTCTGCCTCCGTTATCGTCAGCAACAAAAATATCAAAGTCTCCAAAAGAACCTTCAGGAGTACTTGTAACTACAAAGTAACCTTCGTTTCTATCAATAGCAGGAGTAACGACAAACTTAGAGTTGGCAGGGTTTTGCTCAACAACAGAAATGGTGGGTATGTCTACATATACTTCTACATCCCCGTAACCTGCGCCTTCTTCATAAATAGTTGCAACGCTTCTAGGTAAAACTATAGTGTCAGGTGTACTGTCAGTCCCATCGTAGTATACCCAACCTTCTCTAGGTAATATTTGGGAAGAATCCCAAGCACCTTGCTCAGCCGAAGAATACGCAAGACCGTTACTACCTGCAATAACTGTTATGCCTCCTGAAAGATCAAAATCGCCTGTAGCTGCACCAGCATCATCTTCATAACCGTTTGTTTTTAACAGTGTGAGTAAAGGAGCCAGTTCAGCATCAGTAATATAGGTAGCGTAAGCAGTTTTAGTAAAAGAAGCCCTTTGACTTTGAAAATAAACAGTGTCACCCGATTGAGCGCCTGCTAATACTGTTTTAGCTCGTAAGGCGGTAGCTACCGTAGATACTTTGAGTTGGTTGTATTCTGTGTTAGCGCTAGGGTTGTCTGTAAAAGTCGAAGCCACAAACCTTTCGTTAGACGATTTAGACTCAAAAGTTACATCATAATCTTTACTATAGTTTACGCTTTTAAGATGGACTAAAGCGGAGTTACCTGCTTTGGGAGGTATTCTTTCACTTGATAATGCTACAGTAGTTTTTGAATTTAACATAAAAGTAGCATCAGCTACAGAGGTAGCCTTTATAGTCGTGTTAGGTGTTGCATCTTTTAAGTAAGCTACAGAATCAGTATTACCGTAGTACGTTACAGCTCCTAAGGTATACGTTATGGAAGTACCATCAGCCAACCAGCTAGACTTACCTGCTTGGTATCTTAAGTTACCTACCTCATCGTAAACTAACAACAAAGGGTCTTGAACTACTCCTCCAGATTCTTGAGGGACTGTTAAGACAGTGTATGTTTCATCGCTATCTCTTTTATAAGTATGGATTAAAGCGTTAGCTAGTTCCGAAGTCGTGAATCTTTCAGTGTTTGATGTAGTTAAGTTGCTGGTACTCGCACCTGCTGCCCAACTACTAGAACACTTTAGTAAGTATTTTAAAAATAAACTTGGGGGTCTTTTGCGTAACCCTTCCACCACATCTGGATAACCATTCTCTTGGACTTCTAATTGGTTGTTTAACCGTAACTCTGGTGGTTGTTGTGTAACCCCGTTAATTAAGTTAGGGACGCTCTTAGAAGCTAGTGCCATTAGTAATCACCTTTGAAGTGCTTGTTCTGTCTAGTACGCTGTAAGTGCCATAATCATCAAATATGCTATAGTCACCATTATCGCCTTCCATATCTCTTAAGGCTAGTTGAGCTTGCTGCTCGTCTGTTCTGTTCTGTGCAGATATATTAGTACTGCCTAAAACACGTTCTTGAAATATCCGAGAAGCTCTGATAGCTACATATCTTCGGGCTATTTCAGGTATAAGTTCAAAGTCTAATAAGACTACTACGTCTAGCTTTAGAGCTTTGTTGATAACATACGTGTGTTGTACGGTATCATAAATCTTGTTGCCACGTTGGACGTACTCATTCCTAGAGCTTCTATACTTTGTTTCTGATTTAGCTAGGTCAACCCTAACAAAACTACTAGGTAGTTCGATCTCGCCAGCAGTATTAACTGCTATTGTATAATCAGTTTCGGTATTAAAATTCCAACCTTGGGCTTGTACTTCTCTGTTTACATTATCTAAAATCTGTTCAGCCATTTCAGCATCAATAAGACCAGAGCTTAAGCTATTTACTGGAGCTTCTCCTAGTGTAGAGAGCATCACATTAACAGCTTCTAATTTTGTTGTTGGGCTTGTCATAGAAACCTCAATGAAAAAATAAAGAGAAACACCCCCGAAGGGGTGCTCTCAAGTGTCAAGCTTACGATATTGCTTCCACAATACGAACAGCACATTCGCCACGTAAGGCATCATGTCCCATTGCATATTTAGCTACCATTAAAGTACCTTGGTTTTGAATCAAGTATTCTGATTCTACACCTAAGTCCAATAATTTAACTGTACCAGCAGCTTGTTTAGTGAATACTAACGCCTGAACGTCTCGGTTACCAGCACCAGTGCCATTGTAATCAGTTTCGGCAGGGAGGTTGTTAGACATATAAACTTTAGCACCGCCAATCATAGGCACCTGACCACTGGTAGCGTTGCCGCCAGAACCAAAATCAGACGACATGAAGCCAGCCATATTAGCAGTAGTACCTTTGAACATTGAGTAGTAGATCGCAGGGTTCACGACTACATAACGCTCACCGCTAACGTTCTTTTCGTCAAGAGTCTGGAGGGCTGCAAAGATTGAGTCCGCAGCTGTCTGACCAGAGATAGCAGCGTTAGTTGCACCTGAAGCCAGAGTAGCACCGCTTGTGATAGAGTCATCAGCTTGTGGTAATGCTGCGCCTGCACCATCTTTACCAACAGAGGCGTTAGCAATAGCATTAAAGATGTCCTTATCAGCTTTCTTAGCAAGAGCTTCACCGATCTGCTTAGAGTAGATAGAGCGAACATCGTAGTGATTCATTGCTTCGTCAATGTTCGAGATGAACGCTGAACTTACAAGTAAGTCATCAATGGTGATGATTTTCTCACTGTGGTTGATCGCTGTAGGTACAATCTCAGCACCAGCAGTGTGGCTGCCTGTAGAGCTAATACCAGTAAGAGGGAACTGAGCCGACTTACCGCTTGCGATAGTACGTACGTTATGCAAAGGCATAGCGATGTTGTTTGTGTTAAAAGCTGTTAGAACTTCACCAGCAAAGACTTTAAGAAATAAACCTTTTGCGTCTGTTCCTGATACAGCTGAATCTTCACCTAAACGTGAGATTCCTGCACTTCCTGAATATCCTGTCATAATTTGTTACCTTTTAGTTAAATGTTTGAATGAATGAAAGTTCTCAGTCACCTAACACTCTTCCTTTCTCTGAGATTGTCCTCCGCAGAGGGTCAAAGGTAATTAGCTTTGTGTTCTTGTTCTTGAGATAAAACGCCCCCCGAAGGGGGCTAAGAGACTATTTTATATTGCTGCTTGCTAATTTGCTCGCAACTTGTTGGCGATAAGCTATATCGGTATCATATCTTGGGTCACGCATGGCAGTGGTGACTTCATTCCACGAACCAAACCTACCACCTACTGAAGTACTATTACCACCATCTAAAAGCTGTGGTGCTTGTCCTTCAGTAGCCCGATATTGAGACTGTAATCCTTGAACTGCTAAGTTCACCAACTCAATGTCTCCAGAACTTACAGCCTTATCGTAGGCAGCGATCTGAGTTTCACTCAGGGTGTCAGCTGCCCATCCAATAATTTCGCTATAAGTTTCTTGACCGCCTACTAAATCGTAAACGGATGCTTCTACACCTCGATTCAGCGCTTCCTGTCCAGCTATCCAAGTTTCGACTAGCTCTTCAGGAAAGCCTGCTTCTTCTAAGGCTTCATATGCTTCAGGAGATAGCTCTCCTAGTTCCGCATATTCTTGTTGTAGAACTCCAAAGTCTAAGCCAGCATCATCCAGAAGGTCAGATACCTCGGTTACTGTCTGCTCGGCTTCTTCTAAAGACTCAAACTCTTCTTCATTTTCTTCGTCACCTTCAGATTCCTCAGAACCTAAACGTTTTTCCAAATTTTGATAAGCTTGTGCCATTTGTTCTACATCTGTAAACTTCTCAGGAAGCCAGTCAGGACGATCTGAGGGTACTTGTTCAAGCCCTTCGGCTGCACTAAGCATAGCCTCTACGTGCTCTGCGCTTTCTCCCTGAGGTTCTACGTGTGTACTAATTTCTTCTGCCATAATAGTCTCTCTATTAAAAAAATTACTTAACTGTTACGAAACGCTTCTTACGAGGATCGTACTTACGTTTTCCTGAAGCAGGTTTAATCTTTAACTTGCTAAGAACACCTTTAAACCTACTACCTAGAGATTTCTTTTTCTTCTCAGGTGTTTTCTTTTCAGCAGCTTTCTTAGCGTTTACTTCGTCTTTAGTTTTGGTATTATACTTACCACCCTCAAAAAGAAACTCAGACTTACCTGCACCTTTAGCTTTCTTAAACGCATCGTTAAAACGTGTGCGTGTAGAAGCTGGGCGAGGGTTGTAGGGCGCTGCCTGTTTAGCCTTTTTAGTAGAAGCCTTAGGTTTTGTAGCTGGTTTAGGCTTTGTGGCTGCCTTAGGCTCTTCGCCGTTTCGTCTAGCTCGCCTACGTCCTAAAGGGTTTCGACTCTCCTTAGGCTCTTCTTTCTTTTTCTTTTTATTTCGATCAGCTCTCTGATCTCTAAGAGAACGTCTAACACGCTTAATCTCTTCTTCTTTCTCTTTGCGTTTTTCGGTTACTGTGTACGCCATGTTAAGTTCCTATTTTGTTAAGCCTTGCATGGTAGGAGCTACTGCTTTCTCTGCCATCTGAGCCATCATCTGTTGTTGTTGTGCCTGTTGTGCAGCTTGAGCTTCCGCTTGTTTCTGCTCTGGCGATTTAATAAGACCTTGAGTATCAATACCTAAGGATGCAGCAAGACGGGAGATGTAATCATCTACATTCATTTCTTGTGCAACTACATTTTGACCTAAGGGTTGTAAGTATTGTAGGAAGGTGGCTAACTTGTTTAAGTCTTGTCCACGACCTAATGCTTCCATACCTGTGACAATCTTTGGTTTCAAAGTGTCTTTAGGGAACTTAGGCATTTTACCTTCTTTCTGCATTTTGGCAAGAAGAAGCTGAACCAAAGGTACTTGGAACTCTTGAGACAATACAGAGTAGATACCGCCTATTGCAGTTTCTAACTCTTGAGCCATGAAGCGTACTTCTTCAGCAGTAACTCGTTCTGCCTGACGTTGTACAGAGCTATTAAGCAGGAATGCGAAAGACAAACGTTCTGTTATTCTTTGCATTGTTTCCTGAGCAACTCGGAAGTCGTTAAACTTCGATGCTTGTAAAGTTGTAACGTCATTAGCATCACCTGATATGATTGCACCATTGGCGCTGTCAGCGATGTTTCTAATCTTAGTAGTACCGTTGGGGCGTACTAAGAAAAGCAGCTTAGCGGAAGCCGCAGAGCCTTCTACGATAGCTCTAGTGAGAGCTTCTAAAGACTTAAGGTCTCCAATATACTCTTCTATAAAACCACGTCCGTAGTCTTCGCCATCTACAGCGTTGAAGCGTAGGGCTAACCAAGGTAGTTTTTCTTCAGGGTAAGAACCTGTACTCTTAGGAACGATTACACCATAAACCTCTTGATGTACTTTAAACTTCTTACCATCACGTACGACACAAGTGTATATATCGCATTCTTTAGTATCCGCAGAGTTCTTATACTCTGGCAGGTCTACTATGGACATCTGCACTTCTTTAGGCAACGCTTCGTAGCTTATAGTTTCTTTAACTACAATCTTAATTACATTTCCCATTGTATCACGCTTAACAACGTAACGATCTAAGCGGAAAATCTTCATTCCTTGCTTAGGTGGAAAGTGTACAAGAACGTTACCTGTAACAATTAACTGTTTAATTGCTTCAAAGGTAGGAACCCTGATAGCCTTAGCCTCTATCTCTTGTTGTGCGCTGCGCTCTATACGTGACAGGGCTTCCTCAGCTTTACCTCTAGCGTCTCCACCTAATGCTGCTAGGTCGTAGTCGTCTATAGTCAGCCTAAAGAAAGGACTATTGGGTGGGAGTAGTGTTAGAAGTAACTTAGAAGCTAGGTTGTTTACACCTCTGGCTCCTACAGACTGGTAGGGCGTTGGGTATTCGGTAGCAGAGCTGTGTCCCGAAGGCGGCATCAAAGTAGGTATTGTCAACTCAGCGCTTCTTCGAGCTCTGGTTAAATACGTTTCTCGACCAGCCGCCATGTTTTCGTATTTGTTAGCTGCTGTATCTACATTCATAAGTTTAACCTTGGGTTACATTAGCGCCTGAACCGCTACCTGCGATTTGTAGGCCAGTCTTAGCTCGCTTTAATTTCTTAATACCTTTACGTTTTTTCCCTACTGTATCGCTAGGTGTCTCTGCTGATTTTAATACAGGAGCCTTAGCTACCATAGGCGCTTTCTGCGGTACGATAGGTTTAGGGATTTCTGGCATATCTGGTGATGACATACACATTTAAGTGTCCTCGTTTATTGGGTTGTCCTCCTCATGTAGAAACCGCAAGCGTTTAATAACTGACTGCTGCCCTTGTAGGAAAGATAAGTCAGATGCTTGAAGACCTCTATGTGTAGGAATCTTGTCGGGGAAAATTCTCTGGAAATGGTCTAGTAATACTTTACTGACTGGGGGAAAATTATCCATTGTTTGTCCTCTATAGTGTCGATAATAAATTACTGTTATAAAACAACAAGTTAAAAGGTAGATGTAACCAGACATTTGCGATGATATGGAGGCAGGTTACCACCTCCAATACCTTTATCGCTACCTTAAATTTCACAATTCCCTGCTACACAAGCGAGTTCTTGAGTACCAGTTGTAGTGTCTTCTGTCTCAAACTTACCCAAGTCATCCCAGTTAATAACCTTAGGCATCTTAGATAAGGCTTCATCATAAGCCTCTTCAGTAATGGCTGTGTATGGAGCCTGTTGGTACACATGGTCTGTACGAGGCAGGAAGCTGATACCTGAACAACTGTCTAATCTGTCCCACAACCACTGACCTGCTGCTAAGAACTCTTCATCTGAGTAATAAATAGTCACACTGGGTTTATGCTCACAGTAATGGTTCTGATAAACTTCCCATAAATCTAACTGCTGTTGTACGTTAAGGTCGTCAACGCTCGTAGAACCTTTAGGAGCCTTGATAGGGAACGAGAACACATAGTTATCCTCATTCATCACGTCCTTCTCCCAAGGCACTCCAGCGTCCTTGAGGAAGGCTGAGATAGGGTCTTTCCCATCACTACGTACTGTCCGAATGTACTGCGGAGAGAAACGAGCGTGAATACCTGACGCACTATCGACTAACTGAGAGACAGTACCTGAAGGTTTCACGGCGGTAATAGCCGTAGACTGGTTGATACCTAAACGTGTTGACCAGACTTCGTTAACCGCAACTGTCTTAGCTTTCAAGGCTTCTAAGATTTCAGGTAGCTCATCGTACCCTGACTGTTCAAACCATGCACCAGTCTTCTGTCTGCCTGATAAGACAGCGTGATCCATAATGCCTGTCATACTAACACCAAGTAAACATTCTTCTTTTGTGTTCTTCGTCCAGATGTTACGAACGTAGCGGAAGTCGGTCAACGAAGACTGTAGAGTACCTAAGATAGTAGCAATCTCAGCCTTGCGTAGTAAATTCTCGAACGTATCGGTACTACGAACCACTATTTCTGACAAATTACAAACCTGTGCAGAGCGTAGGATGATCTCACTACATGGGTTGGTGCCGAATTCGTGCTCAATATCTCTACGTCCGTGACGGGCTGACTGTTTCTTTGCAGCCTTCCGAGAGAAGATACCACGCTCACCTGCTTTAGATTTATAGAGAGCTGTCCATTCTTCTAGGAACGTCTCGAAGTCAGGGCGTTCATCATACACTGCACTATTGTTAGCGAGCGCACGTTGCGTATCAGACTCCCACCAATTGCCTGACTTAGCATGGCGCATCCGATCATCAGAAAGATTAGACAAACTAATAAGCGCAGACCTACGGACACCGCCCACCACAACAATCTCTGCAATTTTACAAACAATATCATGACACTCAATACTCGTTAGCTTTCTACCAGCAGAATTTTTGAAAGTGCTAATTGTAAAATTAAAAAGCTTAACGAGAGGGTCAGAACCACTAGACCTACCACCAAATGTTCTGAGTCTCGCACCTTTTGCACGTAAGCCTGACACATCCCAAGTAGGTATTTGACCTGAATACAGAAGCGTAACCAGTTCACGGAAAGCTTTAGCCCAGCCGATTTTAGAATCTTTGACAATGATTGTAGTATCTGTTTCATGGAATTCCTCTGCCACTTCGGGCAATTTATTTACTGATTGACGTTCTACTGAGAAGCCTACACCTGTGCCACACATAAGAACGTAGAGTATCTCATCAAAGACCCTGATGTGATCTACTGCAACATACGAACAGTTAAAGCCTGCCATGTTATCACGGTCTAATGCTTTACCTGCTGTCATTAAGCAACGCATAGAAGGCATAACATCTAAATTATAGATAGCATCATAGAGACGATCAGAAGTAGCAAGATCAATCTGTCCACGATCATACCAAAAATCTACATAGCGTTGAACTGTTTCCGCCCACGTCTCACGGCGATTGTCATCTTCACGCCATCGTGCATAACGTGACTTGTGTATGTACTGCTGATATGAATCCATCATCGGTTATCCCCTGAGCCTCTTAGTGTACCTTCAACTTTTCTGTTCTGTAGTTTGATAATGTTATTGAAAGCTACGTCACTTAAGTTCAGACCTAACCTGTCAGACAACAACGCAACATACCAAAGTACGTCACCTAGTTCAGCATCGAGGGCTTCTCGGAAATCATATGGCTCACCGTCTCGTATTTTTTTCTTAATTTTCCCAGCTACCTCTCCTGCTTCCGATACGAGTCCTAAGGCTAGATACTCTAGGGCTTGGTCTTCGGGGAAGATAGCTGTTTCGTTTGCCTTAGCTTGGTAATAATCAAAGGCTTCGTACATTCCTGCAATATATTCGTAAGTAGCTGTCACCAGTTAACTCCTTTAGTCTCTTTCATTAGTTCAATCATTTTGTTTAAGTACCACTGTGCTTTCTCTGCATCTTGGATAGGGTAGTTCTTTGCCCAAAGGCGAGAGCCAGTATATTTAATTACATTGCCGTGGCAGTATGAGATAGCTTCGTACTTACCTAACACATCGACAATGTAGTCAATGGTTTCAATCTCACCTACGTTATAATGGTCGGGTTTGTTTACTGGGTCAGCGTGTACACTGGGTTTGTTTACTGTTTCAGCGTGAGCACTTTTATATGATTGCCTTGCTTGCTCTACTACTGAGTCCCATGCTGCTGGTGTTGCATCATTTATGCCGCCCATAATTTTACTTCCTTTGTTTCAAAGTTGTATTCACCGTCACGTAGTATACGAGCCAGCCTTGCATTTTCTATAGCTACTTCTTCACCTAAACCTTTAGATTTAAAAGCAGCGACAACAGTTTCCCATGTTGCACCTTCTCGACCTAGCAACTGTGCAGCCTTCTTAGCTCCTATAGTAGGGCAGCCTTTATAGTTATCTGTAGAGTCACCTACCAACGTCTGATAAAAGAAGTTGTAGTCGGCCTCTTCTAAACCTACATCAACAACTCTACCCTCAATCAAATGGAAAGCTGGAATAGTTAGTAAGTCTTTATCAAGTGACCAGATAACAGTATCAAAACTTCTACTACCGAGGATTCCTAGTAAGTCATCTGCTTCTAAGTTGTCCTCAACCATGCCGTTATACTTTTCTGCTAGATAATCTTTAGCAAACTTTAGTAGCATAGGCTTACGGGTGTTGACTCTGTTCATCTTGTAATAAGGCGCTACGTCTTTTCGATAAAGGTTAGACCCTGAGAGGCAGGTGATAACTTTATCACACCCTGACTCTTCTATGATCTTAGACATGAACTCTTCCATCGACCCTATGACATCCTTCTCGTGAGCGTGGAGTGTCCATGTACCCTCGCCCCAATTGATTGGTGTCTCGGCAATGGTTGCAGCTTTGTAGGCTACAATGTCACCGTCAACTAATAACGTCCTATTTTTCTTCATCTTCTTGCCCCTCCATGAATTTCTCGAACTCTTCTGCATCCATAGTAATCATTGTACTAACTTGGTTAGTCATCTTCCAATGTATGAGTGACTCGACTACCCACTTAAAGCCAAAAGCAAACGAAACAAAACCAAATCCTAACCCTAATATCATGTTTAATGTGCTTGTTTCCATAATTATTTCCTATGTTTTGTTAAACGAAGTTTACGAGTATGAGGGTCGAACAGTATGTACTGCACACCTAACTCTTTCTGTAGTTTTGAGCGGGCTTTAGAATTGTTAACCCTACTCGGCTCACTATTCATCTTGACATCAAACAAGTAAACCTCCCCATCTTTTATTGCCACTATGTCAACAGCACCTGTACAGCCTGAGTTATGGAATACTTCAAAACCTTCGTCCCATAACCAAGTAATAGCATAGTGCTCCGCTAGATCCCCTAAGCGGTTGACATCAGTGAGTGTCTGCCCAACTTGCTCCGACTTGGAACTCAGAGTCGAGAGCGCATTTGAAGTCGAAGTGAAGCTCTGTTTCTTTAATGGCCTCTTTAGTGATTGCACCTATAGCATCCTCAAGCCCTTTCTTAACTAGAATCTGAACCTCATCGTGGACAAACGCTACAATGGATACCTGCTCCTGAGTGTAGCCCTTAGCTCTAATCATCTGCTCTACAGAAACATACCAACGCTTGCATATAATAGCTCCTGCTGACTGTAGTAGCGTGTTGAGGGCAGCGTGTGGGTGGCGTATAGGTATTCGCCTACCATCCAACCCGTTGATGAACTTTTCACCCCGCTGATTATCTAATCTAGTGTTCAAAGCTTCTGTTAGTTTCTTTAACGCAGGGGTCTTAGCCAGAAAGCGTTTCTTAATCTGACCTCCTTCCTTCGCACCTTTACCAATGATCTGGCCTATCTTCTCGTTACCTGCTCCGTATAGGAAGCCGTAGATAAATGTCTTGGCTTGGGGTCTAGTGGCTAACCCTGCTGCTAGTTGGTTGGCTGTGTGTATATCACCTTCCAGTATTTCTTTACCGTAACGACCACCATCAAAGCGGTTCATGTAGTGAGCTAAGCACCTTAACTCTAATCCGCTTGCATCTGCGCCAAGTAGGGTGTAACCACTGGGTGCGTGGAAGAGTTCTCTACACTCCTTTCCGAAGGCCGCCCCTGCGGAGGGGACTTGAGCAACATTAGGGTCGCTGTGTGTACAACGAGAAGTGACAGCGCCCATATGGTTGACCCTACCATGAATGCGCCCACTCCTTTCCAGTTTAAGCCACGCTTGTTTGCCATTACCTAATTGCCCCAGTCGTTTGTTTAGCATTAAGAACTCAGTTAACAATCCAGCTTCAGGTAAGTCAATACCTGACAAGATTTTTTCATCAACTTTCGGTTCACCAGAGGGTGTGAATTCCTTAGGAACCCAACCTCGTCTTTGTAATCTATCCGCAATCTGCTGACGTGACGCAGGGTTAAACGGTATAGTTTTAGTCTTAGTCTTAAGTTCTATGATGGTAGGCTCAAGAGTTTCGACAAGCTCTGTTTCTATTTCTAACTTACGTGTTGATAAGAGAGTGTAGAGCTTCTGTGCTTTTGGTACATCAAAAGGAAAACCTTCTATCTGTTGCTTGATGAGTAACCTATTCATCTCATGCTCAAGCTCCATAGGTTCTTCAGGGTACTGCTTCGATTGTATTAACTCGAACAACTTGACGTTGAGTGCTACATCTTGCACACAGTAATCAAGCATCTCAGGTGTGTAAACATCCCAAGCTGCATCCTGCTCTCCGTAAGCACCTTTGTTAAAGTGTAGACGCTGACCCCAAGCCTTAAGGGAGTGTGACCCTATAAGCTTGTTATCGACAGTACGCTTCAACATGTCTTTCTCTTTCATGTTAGGCCAGATCAAACGTGAGGCTACTAACGTGTCGTATACCTTACCTTTGTGCTGGAAGCCGTAAAGCTTACGCAGCACTGGTAGATCGTAAGCCATAACATTGTGACCACCTATATGTTCAAAATTCTCTAAAACTTCTATACCTAGCTCAATCTGTGTTGGGTCATATGTACATACATCGCCCGTCTCTGTGTCTTGCGTAACCATACAATGAACCGTAGTTACGTCATCTAATAAACCATCTGTTTCTAAATCAAAAATGAGCATAGCATCCTCTCGTTGGAGTGATTAATGTTTTGTATTGCGATCTGCACTGTCTAGCATTTCTTCTGCCCAAACTATTTTAAAGAAGTCAAACGATACAGAGCCTAAGCCTAGATCAGATAATAGTTTTAGCATCTCATGGTATTCTTGTCTTACTTGTAAATCATTCATAATGTAATTCCTGTTAGAAGGGTATGTCGTCATGTAGTGTCGATTCGTTCTCAGACATTCTACCTGTTTCTGTAGAGTAAGTCAATTGCCCAGCTACTCCAGTCGCCCCAGACCATCTGTTCTTTAGTATCCGTAGTGTTGTTGTGTTAGACGTTTCTTCGTCTTGTTGGTTTCTTTCTAACCCAAT
>Ga0209302_10000370_pt1 | contig 27231 bp, 26 predicted proteins | sample ArcOceMetagenome_2_FD_187445 | JGI IMG/M metagenome (GOLD analysis project Ga0209302, IMG submission 187445) | Marine eukaryotic phytoplankton communities from Arctic Ocean - Arctic Ocean ARC135M Metagenome (SPAdes) (version 2) | ecosystem: Environmental > Aquatic > Marine > Oceanic | place... | reverse complement strand
TGGCGAAGCGCTCGCCGCGTTCCGCATGGTTAGGTCGGTCTTTGCGTTGGCCATCTTGGTCGCCGCCAGCAGCGATGGATCTGTCTTCGGCTTGAGCGAGTGCAGAAATGAGGCAAGTCGCGAGTGCTGCGAGGAGGAGGCTGTTTAATTTAATAATGTATTTAATTTGTGGTTTCGCAGCGCTTGGTTGGCTGCTTAACGTATACATCGTGAGTATCGCTAAAAAGTTTCAGCGTGTGAAAAACGGTAGGTGCCCGCCTCGCCACTATAATATGCTATCCCTCCAATCCCGCCGCGATAGCGGCGTTTTGCAGTTTGTTGATTTCATTAATGCCTTTGGCGCCGAGGTCGAGTAGGGCGTCGAGTTCCTCACGTGTGTAAGTGGCCTCTTCGCCGGAGCTTTGCACTTCGACGAATTTACCGGTGCCAGTCATGACGATGTTGGCATCGACGGTGGCGTTTTTATCTTCAGGATAGTTGAGGTCGAGCACGGCGGTGCCTTTGTAGACGCCGGCTGATACCGCGGCCACGGATTCATTAAACGGATTTTCGGTCAGCTCACCTTTTGCAATGAGTTTCTGAATGGCAATTTGAGCGGCGACATAAGCTCCAGTGATTGATGCGGTGCGAGTGCCACCGTCGGCTTGCAGTACATCGCAATCGATCCAAATCGTCTTGCCTGTGAGTTTTTTGAGGTCGAATACGGCGCGCAGTGAGCGGCCAATGAGGCGTTGGATTTCGATGGTGCGGCCGTCGGCCTTACCACTGCTGATGTCGCGTCGCTTACGATCGAGTGTACTGTAGGGAAGCATCGAATACTCGGCAGTCATCCAGCCACCTTCGACCTTTTGAGCGCGCATCCAGCCGGGCACGCGGTTGTCGATTGATGCGGCGCAAATTACGCGTGTGTCACCAAAGCTTACGAGCACTGAGCCGAGCGCATGGGGGGCGATGCCGGTCTCAAATGTAATCGTACGAAGTTCGTCGATTGCGCGGTTATCAGGACGGGCGAAAGGTGTGTTGGTTTGGTTGGACATGTAAATTAGAGGGCTGAGGTGTGAGACCTGAGAGTTGAGAGGATAGAAAGTGAAAGTGAGGGAGAATCTTAATCCTACTCATCATCTTGCTCTTAATCAGTCGTCCCGTGTGAGGAGATTAGGATTAGGATTAAGATTAATATTTTTTAGTCTTCGGCCGCTGAATGGTTGGAAGTGAGGGCTGGTAAATAGCGTTCACGGGCCAAGCGCCAGAAGATTAATAAAAATGCGGTGAGCGGAATCGCGAGCACCATGCCCATGATGCCACCGAGAGCGACGCCCCAAAAGAAAATGGAAAAGATGATGAGCATTGGCCCCATTCCGGTTTTATCGCCCATGATGCGCGGAGTGAACACGTAGTCGGTGAGCAGTTGGCCGATGATGAAGACGACCGCGCAAAGGCCGATCAAACTGGTGCCGCCATCGTCTTGAAAATAGGCGAGTGGTAGCACGCTAAGTATGCCGAGCATGGTGCCGAGGTAGGGAATGATGTTGAGTAGGCCAAGCACGAGGCCCAAGACGATGCCGAACTTGAGGCCGACCAGTGCAAAGCCGACTGCCAGCACGCCGCCGAGGAGCAGGCCGATAATGATTTGCCCACGGAAAAATGCGACGAGTATATCGCTAAACTGACGGCAGAGAAAGACGATGTCATGTCGACGCTCATCAGGCAAGAAGCTGAGCTGCGTTTGCAGATCGTTCCACACGTTGCGGTTACCATTCAGAATGAAGAATAGGTAGATCGGGATAATCGCGTAGGCCGCAATTTTCGCAAACATGCTCCCGATAAAGCCGCCGACTGAACCGCCAATCGTGCTGATTTTTTCTGGTAGAGCCTGAAGTCCGCTGGTGATAGTTTCAGAGTGTGTGGCGACGATATTCTGCACATATGCATCGGGTGCTTGGCCGAGCTTGGCATGTAGCCATTGCCATGCGGCCGGCGTCTTTTCTTGCAAGAATTGATAGAAATTGTCGCGTATGCTTGGCACTGCTTCGATGAATTCTGTGACCTGGCGCAATAAAATTGGCAACAGCAGCATCGTAATGGTCGCGATGGCGAGCAGCACTAGCAAGTAGAGTAGAATGATGCCTTGGGTTTTGGAGAGCCGGGTATGTTTCTCGCACAAGGTGATGATGGGGCGCAGCAGTGTGGCGAGGATCGCGGCGATCGCGAGTGGTAGTAGCACGTCTTTGAATGTGAGGATAAACATCTGCAGCACGACGAACAGCGAACAGGCCGTGGCGATGAGTAGTATTAGGGCGAGGGCAGTCGCTCCAGCGGCGATGATTCGTTTCTGTGAGGGAGACAGAGAAGGCGAGTTGATTTCAGGCATAGCGTAGTGTGTGAGGGTAACGTGTAACGGACTACCTTTTGAAAGTCGAGCTTGGGAGTGGTCGCTGCTTGTCTAAGGGATTAGATAGCCGCCAGCAGCGCAACTGAGTACGACCAGCCACGCCGGGATCTTAAATCGACTCAGCGCGATAAAGGCGCCAGCAGCCAGCACGACATCGGTCCAGCGTTGCACGCCGTGTGCCCAGACCGGATTGATTAAAGCGGCGAGGAGTAGACCGACGACAGCGGCATTCGCACCAATGAGGCCGGCTTGTGCCCAGACTTTGTTTCGAAAGGTATTCCACAGTGGTAGTAGGCCAATGAGTAGCAACATCCCAGGCAGGAAGATCGCGATTAGTGCGATTGCGCCACCGATCCAGTGTGGCGAGGTGGCTTGGCTGGCGGTGCCGAGAAAAGCCGAGAGCGTGAATAGCGGGCCGGGCAGTGCTTGCGCCGCGCTATAGCCAGCGAGGAAGTTGCTTTCCGATACGAGGCCGCTAGGCACCACGCTATCATGCAACAAGGGCAGCACCACGTGACCGCCGCCGAAGACCATCGCACCAGCGCGGTAATTCATACCATAAATCGCGCTAGTTGCATCCGGCGATACCAGCAGTGAGGCGGTTAGCAGCACGCAAAAGCTCGTGAGTGCGATGCACATCGTGCGCATACTGACGAGTTGCTGTGCGCCGTGTAGCTCTGGCTTCTCTTGGTTGCAGTTGCGGAACAGGGCGTTGCCGATCGCGACGCCCAGTAAGATGACGCCGATTTGTATCCATGCGCCAGGGACAGACAGGGTGAGTGCCGCACAGCCAACTGCGATCGCGATGCGGGGCCAGTCGGGGCATAGTTTTTTGCCTAAATCGAGCACTGCTTTGGCGACCACAGCGACGGCTGCGATGAGGAGTCCGTGAATCAACGGAACGGCACCATCACCAATTACGCTAAGCCCGTAAGCGCAGGCGATCATGATCAGCGCCGACGGCAGCGAGAAGCCCAGCCACGCGGCACATGCACCGCGTAGCCCGCCGCGCTGCCATGCGATGGCGAAGCCCAACTGACTACTAGATGGGCCAGGGACGAATTGGCACAGCGCCAGTAGCTCTGCGTAGTGCGACGCGGTGAGCCATTTGCGGCAATTGACGAACTCTTCCTTAAAGTAGCCGAAGTGAGCCACCGGCCCGCCGAACGAGAGACAACCGAGTCGGAGGTAAATCAGAAAGATCTTCAGAGCGGAGAGTGGCTGTTGCGTCGACATAGGCTGAATTAGGACCGATCGGATGCTTTTTTCAAGAATTGAAGAGTTGGGTTGAACTTTTGCCGACAACGCACACTGTGTTGCGATCATGGACATCGAGACTTTCCCAAATCCTAATCAAGAGCGTAACTACACCATCCAGCACATCCAGGAGGAGTTTACTTCGACCTGCCCGATGACTGGCCATCCGGACTACGCGACGGTGGTTTTTAGCTATGCGCCCGATGAGCTCTGCATCGAGCTAAAGGCGATGAAGCTCTACTTGCACGATTATCGCAACAAGGGGATTTTCTTCGAAGCGGCGACCAACAAAATCTTTGAGGATCTGTTTGCAGTGACTGAGCCACGCTGGGCACGTCTCGAAACGATTTGGCGTGGCCGCGGCGGCATTCGATCCAACTTGATCGTTGAGGCACAGCAAGACGGCTACGACGGTCCAAAGACCGTGCCATTTGCTAGCTAGGCAAAAATGACAGGCAAGACGAAGGTCTGCCGAAGATGGCGATGCAATGCCTGTTTCACCTCTAATTAAGCAACTTCGAAGATCGCTTGGATTTCGACGGTAGTGTCGAGTGGCAGGCCTGTGACAGCAACCGCTGCTCGTGTGTGGCGGCCGCGTTCGCCGAGGATTTCGACCATGCTGTCGGATGCGCCGTTGATCACGGCAGGGCTGTCAGCAAAGCCGGGCACACCGTTGACGAAGCCGTTGAGCTGCACGACGCGGGAAACTTTATCGAGATCGCCAAGGTGACCTTTGGCGACTGCAAGAAGATTGAGCGCACAGACACGGGCGGCGGCTTGGCCGTAGGCGATGTCGCGCGTTTCACCGATTTTACCCGTGTGGGTCATCTCGCCGTTGACCAGACAAATGGCTCCTGAAATGTAGAGCAGGTTGCCGACTTGCATAGCCGCGACGTAGTTACCAGCTGGTGCAGGTGCGATTGGAAGTTCGATGCCGAGCTCGGCTAAGCGTTGGTCAGTAGTCATGTGAGTGTGGTTGGTTGTCAGCTGTTTGCAGACCGGTGAAGAAAAGAGCTAGATGCTTTAACTAACAACTTTCAGTCGGATACGGCTGCTCGCCTTCGCTGCGAGCAATCGCGACGGCGCCGACGGTGTCGCTAAAGACATTGACTGAAGTGCGGCACATATCGAGGATCCGGTCCGTTACCCAGACTACGCCGATCGCTTCGACGGGTAGGCCGACAGCGGGTAGAATGACGGCAATCGCCACGAGACTGGCGGCCGGAATTCCGGCGACGCCGATACTAGTGGTCAAGGCGAGGAAAACGACCAGCAGTTGCTGGCCGATACCGAGTGCGTCCTGCCCGGTGGATGCGTAGAGCTGTGCGATGAACAGCACGACCACGCATTCGTAGAGCGCGGTGCCGTCCATATTCACCGTCGCGCCGAGGGGGAGGGTGAATGAGCTGGTCTTCTTCGAGACTTTGGCGCGTTCCTCCACGGTTTCGATGGTGAGTGGCAGGGTGGCGGATGAGCTGGCGGTGGAAAACGCAGTGAGCAGCACCGGAACCATCTCTTTGTAGTGCGTGATCGGGTTGACCTTGCCGATAAACTTGAGCACGAGGGCGAGGTTGATGAAAAAATGAATCGCCAGAGCTAAAACTACAGTGATGAAGAACCAGAAAATCGCGCCGATGAGGTCGCCGATGGGCGCGTTGAACAACACTGGGGTGACGAGGCCGAACACGCCGATCGGTGCGAAACGGATGATGAAGTCGGTGAACTTAAGCATCACTGCTTGGGCACTCTCCCAGAATTTTTGCTGCGTCTCGCGTTGTGTCTCGGGCAGCTTGCCGATGAAGGCGCCGAACAGTAGCGAGAAGGTGATGACTCCGAGCAGTTGGCCATTGTTGGTTGCCGCATCAACGATGTTGGATGGGAACATGCGCAGAAAGATATCAAACAGGTCGCTGCTGCTGCGGCCTTCGACTTTGCTCATTAATCCTTCGTTGAGGGCAGTTTCGCTGCCGCGGCCAAGCATCGCGGTGGCAGTCTCCGCATCAATATTGCCGGGGCCGATGAGATTCACCACGACGACGCCGACGATGACTGCAGCGGCTCCACTGCAGGTGTAATAAAGGAAGGTTTTAAACCCCATACGGCCGACACCTTTTTCAGCACCAAGATGCATGACTCCGCTGATGATGGACGCGACGATCAATGGTACGATGACCATCTTCAGTGCGTTCATAAAGAGCGTGCCGATAAATTGACAAAAGACTTCGACGTTACTGCTAAACGCTCCGTCAATGTTGGGCATGAGGGCACATGCGAACAGTGTGGCAAGTGCGAGTGCGAGTAGTATCTGCCAGTGCAGTTTCCAGTGAATGGGGTTCATCGTGCTGTGGGGTTGGGGTTATGGGAGTCGGCGGGCAAGAGTTTGCCAGTATTCGATGGCAAGTTCTTCGGGGCGGACGGTTGCTTTGACTCCGTCTGCGACAATGGAATCGAACCACTCACGTGCTTCGGGTTGCGGATCGCGTTTGCAGAGTGCACCCAGTTGTTTGCGGCGTTGGGTAAAGATACGACGGATGCATTCGCGTGCGACTTTCGAAAAATGTACCGCGTCCTCGCGTAGATCCAAACGCAGTAGCGCGGAATCGACTTTTGGTGCGGGGTGGAAACATTGTGCGGAAACGAGGTGCTTGCTATGTGCGGTATAGACTGACTGTAGGAAAATTGAAATGGCTCCGAACGCTTTGCTGCCATGCTTGGCGATGTAGCGATCGGCGGCTTCTTTTTGTAGCATCAGCACCATGCGCTGTGGAAGAGGTCCTGAGATGACGGCTTCCATCCACGGAGTGGAGACTGCATAAGGGAGGTTAGCGACAATTTTAAAGCCAGCTTTGGCTTGTTCGATGGGCAGCTCGGCGCGCGGATAATCGAGACAGTCACCTTCGATTAAATGTAAGTTCGGCTGCTCAGGTAGCACGTTCACACGGATGTGCTCGGACAGGGTGCTGTCGCGCTCCACTGCCCAGACAGTTGCTCCGGTGCTGAGAATGGCGCGAGTGAGGGTGCCAAGCCCCGGGCCGACTTCGACGACATGGCTGCTGGCGGCGATATCCGCCATCTCGACCGACTTGCGCACGATGTTACCATCGACAAGGAAGTTTTGTCCCAGCTTTTTATTTGGGAAATGCGCTAGCTCATCAAGCAGCGTGCGGGTTTGTTTGGGACTTAGTGGCATTATTCGGAAAAGTATAAAGGTATAAAAGTATGAAGGTGGGGAAGTATTCAAGTATGAAGGTGGTGGATTCTACTTTCTCACTTTTTACTTTCTTACTTTTCTACTTTCTCACTTTTCTATTTTAACACCTTTATACTCTCTTAAGCGTTGTGAAACGCTTCGATCAATCTATCGGTGTCTTCGGAGCGCATGAGGGCTTCACCGACGAGGATCGCATCGGCTCCGCATTCGCTAGCGCGTTCGGCATCTTCAATGTCAAAAATGCCGCTTTCGCTGATTTTAATGATATCGTCAGGGATTTGTGGTATCAGTAATTCGGATACGGCTAGGTCAGTCTTGAATCGCTTGAGGTCGCGATTGTTGACGCCGACTATTTTTGGATCGAACTTGAGTGCTTTTTCGAGTTCACGCTCTTCGTGGATTTCGTAGAGAGCGTCGAGTCCAGCTAGTCCAGCCGCGTCCCGTAGCGCCTTTATTTCGTCGTCTGCGAGTGCGCGCACGATGATTAAAATGCAACATGCGCCGGCCTCAGCGGCTTCGACGACTTGCACTGGGTGCACCATGAAGTCTTTGCGTAAGCAGGGCACCTTGCGTTTGTGAACTTCGAGGAATTCGACGATATCCCAGAGGTCTTGGAGGGTGCCTCCAAAATAATCCGTATCCGTGAGGATCGACAGACAGTCGGCATCGGCGTTAATATATTTACGTGCTTGGTCGACCGCATTTAGGCTGGCTTCCGAAATTTCACCAGCCGAAGGCGACTTGCGCTTGATCTCGGCGATTACCGAGAGGCGGTCGTTACGGGCGAGGGCCTTGAGGAAGCTGCCGTCATGGCAATGCATGTCGGCGAGACGTGAGAGTTCCGAATCCCGAATTGGGCGGGTCTGGTTGCGTAGGGCGTGCCGCTTAGCGGCCATGATCTCGGCTAATTTATCCATCTAACTGAACATCGAACGTTAAACATCGATCTTTCAACATCGAATTTAGCTTTATTGTATGTTCGGCCGGTATTTATGTAAAGGAGTGAAGACAACTCGCCCACGTTGTTGAATTGATGTGGGCGAGTCGCCCACACTCCTTTAACTAATCAGCTCCCTCGCCGTGTGGTCACCCAGTCGATGAGTTTCTCGGGTTCGTCTTCGTAGGCCCATGTGGCGCGAAGAAATTCTGCAGGATGAATATTATTGGCTTTGAAGAAACGTCGGTCCCCACCGCAGCCATACATCGTTTCGGGGGGCAATTCGCCGCGTAGTTTGGCGATGGCCTTCGGCATCATGCGGGGGAGCCAGACGATGCCGCGTACTTCGAGGTCTTTAGCCGGTAGGGTGCTGCTGTCGAGAATGTGCGTGGAGGCTTGACCGTTTTGCTGGTTAAGAAAGTAGTCGCGGCGTGCGTCGGAGACTAGCAGGAAGGTGGCAAAATCGATCTCGGCACCGCCGAGATGGTCTTCGACCGAGTCGTAGAGATCCATGATGTTGAGGCCGATGGAGGCTAGTTCGGCGAGTGTGACTGCGCCGAAATAGCTGTCGGGTGTGCGGTTGCCGTCTTGGTATTGAGTGACTGCGTCGTCCCAAATGGCTTGCAGGCGTGTTGAGTAGTTGGAGTGTTGCATGTGTTTATTTTTCGTTTTGTGGGTGAAAGCCAGCTTTCCATTTAGCGACGCTGACACAGATGGGTTGCTCGCCGTTGGCGAAGAACCATGAGTCGATGGCGTAATGGGCGTTATTCGCAATTTCGATGATTGCTGCGCTGTTATGTGGGTATTGTAGGCGTGCGAAACCCCGATGCTGAGGGTGACTGACACGATGATAACGGATCAGCCCGTCTTGCTGTAGTAGCAACAGAGCGACAGTAGTGTTGGCAGCTTCGGCGATGCAGTCTAGCTGCGGGCCTTGACTGCCTTTTCGTTGGTTCTTGGCAAAGTCGCTCGAGGTGCCGTTTTTCTCGCCGACCAAGGTCTCGATTGCCGCGACGGCGGCAAGCAAGCGTTCGCGCTCTTCGGCGGCATTCTGCTGAGCTGGCTCAAAGATGGCGCGGATGCTTTGCCATTCCGGTTCGGAGTAGGATAGGCGTGACAGCTGACGACAACCCGCGGAAGCACAGGTTTCAAAATCGCTAATTTCCGGCGATTTCAACTCGTAATAACTTAGATAGAACTGCGGGTTACGCGTCAATGTGCTGCAGCCAGCGACGAATACGATGCCAATGAGCAGAACGGTCAGCTGCAGGCGGCGCATGACTACTTCTTATACTTCAGAGTTGCTGCAATAAAGTTAGCGAACAGTGGATGCGCTGCGTGCGGCTTAGATTTGAATTCCGGGTGGAATTGCACTCCGACATACCATGGGTGCTCAGCGATTTCAACGATTTCGACAAGGTTACGCTCAGGGTTGATGCCTCCGACGCGTAGGCCTTTGGATTCGAGTTGCTCGCGGTAGTCGTTATTAAATTCAAAGCGGTGGCGATGGCGTTCATCGATCATTTCAGTGCCGTAGGCGTCGAAGCTGAAGCTATCTTTGGTGAGCTTGCAAGGGCAGGAGCCGAGGCGCATGTTGCCGCCCTTGGTGGTGAGCTCTTTTTGGTCCGCCATGATGGTGATCACTGGATGCGGTGTCTGCGGATCAAACTCAGAGCTATTAGCGTTTTCCAAGCCTGCGACATGACGCGCATATTCGATCACCGCGATTTGCATCCCTAGGCAGAGGCCAAAGTAGGGCACATTGTTTTCGCGGGCAAACTGTGCAGCAGCTATTTTACCCTCGGTGCCACGGTCGCCGAAGCCACCAGGAATCAGAATACCATCGAGTGAGCCGAGGAATTTCTTAGGGTCTTTTTCGATCTCTTCTGCGTCGAGGCGAACAATGCGTACCGCAGTGTCGTTGGCGATACCTGCGTGAATGATTGATTCGTAAACGGATTTGTACGCATCTTGCAGCTCGATGTATTTACCGACGACGCCAATTTCGACCTTGTGGCTGGGCGCTTTGAGCCGACGCACGACGTCGTGCCAAATCTTCATGTCGCAGTCGGGGGCATCGAGTCTCAGATGCTCGATGACTAAGTCGTCGAGGTTTTCTGCTTTGAGTGCGAGTGGTAGTTCGTAGATCGAGGTCTCTACGTCTTGCTCTTCAATAACCGATTTAACAGGCACGTTACAGAACATTGAGAGCTTTTGGCGCATCTCATTGTTCATCGGTTCTTCGGTGCGGCAGACCAGGATGTCGCATTGGATGCCAATTTCGCGTAGTTTGGCGACGCTCTGTTGGCTGGGCTTGGTCTTCAGTTCGCCAGCGGCTTTCAAGTAAGGGAGCAGCGTGCAGTGTAGGAACAAGACATCTTGGCGACCGACTTCGAGGGCGAATTGGCGCATCGCTTCGAGAAAGGGCAGGCCTTCAATGTCACCGATGGTACCGCCCAGTTCAGTAATAAGCACATCGACGTCCTCGTTGCCGCCGTCGTAGATGCGTTGTTTGATTTCGTTGGTAATGTGTGGTATGACTTGCACGGTGGCGCCGAGGTAATCGCCGCGGCGCTCTTTCTTGATGACTCGCTCGTAAACTTGACCTGATGTGAGGTTGTTGAGTTTGCTGAGTTTTCCGGAGGTGAAGCGCTCGTAGTGGCCGAGGTCTAGGTCGGTTTCTGCGCCGTCGTCCAACACGTAGACCTCGCCATGCTGAAATGGGCTCATGGTACCAGGGTCCACATTTAAGTACGGATCGAATTTCTGGATGCGGACTCGCAAACCGCGTTGTTCGAGTAGAGCTCCAAGAGCGCCGGCGGTGAGTCCTTTGCCGAGCGAGGAAACTACGCCACCGGTGACAAAAATATACTTCATACTGTTTGACTGCGTCATAATAAAAAATGGAAAGCTTGCGTTTGCTGCCCTGCCTTCGACTCGCATTCAATTGATTGCCCTTTTGGGTTGGCAACCCTTTTTGGGCGAATCTTTAAAAGAAGCTTGGCAATAAGTGGAGCTTCTTTTGCGACAGGGTTGAATTAGATTTATTTTTCTAGCCGTAGGTTGCTCATCTTTGTCCGTTTTGCAGTATAAATCGTGCGAGTGCGGTTTTCTGCATACTTGCCGTCGTTAATCGAGTCGATTAGTCGTGCTAATAAAAGGGCTTTTTGAAGGTAGAAGTTTGAAAACCCTGCATCTATTCTTAGTTATTAATTATTTATTATATCTAGAAGATTATGAACGCACTGTGTAGCTTTCTAAAATCGACAATTGGTCGAAAAGTTTTAATGGCCCTCACCGGTCTGGTTCTTGTTTTGTTTGTGCTTGGGCACATGCTAGGCAATTTGCAGATCTTTTTGGGACCTGATGCCATTAACGCCTACGCTTACAAGCTGCACCATGTCATGCCGGTGGCAATGCTCTGGGGGATTCGGCTGTTTCTGCTGGCTTGTATTGGGGTGCACATCTGGGCTGCGATTTCGCTTACTTTAGACAATCGCAAGGCGCGTCCGCAGGGCTACGCTCAGAACAAATCGGTGCAGGCTACCTATGCTGCCAAGACGATGCGTATGAGCGGTATTATATTGCTCGCCTTCATTATCTTCCACATCGCGCACTACACGGCTCGTATTATTCCGGGCAAGGAGTATGATGAGCAGATCGCCGATGTTCCTCTAATCAAGGGCGGTGAGCAAGTGATGAACAATGGTGAAGTAGTAATGACTTTTAATGTCAACGACATGATGATCGCCGGCTTCCACGTCTGGTGGGTTTCGGCCTTTTATATAATAGCGACTGGTTTGCTCTGCATGCACCTAACTCACGGCGTGAGCAGTATGTTTCAAACCGTCGGCCTTCGCAACCAACTCTGGCGTGCACGACTGGATCGTTTCGCACTCTCATATGGTGTGGTCGTTTTTCTTGGTTTCGCAGTGATCCCGGTCGCAGCGTTGACTGACATACTTAAAATGACTGCTCCGGCTGTTGAAGCTGGTGAAGTAATCGTCAAACAACTTCACTAATAGCACTGAATACTAATGAATCTAGATTCAAACATTCCTGAAGGACCACTCGCTGATAAGTGGTCGAACCATAAGTTTAAAATGAAGCTGGTGAATCCAGCAAATCGGCGTAAGTACAACGTGATCGTAGTCGGTTCTGGTCTTGCTGGCGGCGCTGCTGCGGCGAGTCTTGCAGAGCAGGGCTACAACGTTTCTTGCTTCTGTTATCAAGACAGTCCGCGGCGTGCGCACAGTATTGCAGCGCAAGGTGGTATCAATGCAGCCAAAAATTACCAGAACGACGGCGACTCTGTACGTCGTCTTTTCTACGATACCGTTAAAGGTGGTGATTATCGTGCTCGTGAGGCCAACGTGTATCGGCTGGCCGAAGTCAGTAACGACATTATCGACCAGTGCGTCGCGCAAGGTGTGCCATTTGCTCGTGAATACGGCGGCATGCTAGCTAACCGTTCATTCGGTGGCGCGCAGGTTTCTCGGACATTCTATGCTCGTGGTCAAACTGGACAGCAGCTGCTCCTCGGTGCTTATGCGGCTCTAAGTAAGCAAATCGGTCTTGGTAAGGTGAAGATGTATAACCGCCACGAATTGCTTGATGTGGTGAAAGTCGAAGGTCATGCCAAGGGTGTGATCGTTCGTAACATGATCACGGGCGAAGTTTCTCGTCATGCCGCGGATGCGGTGGTGATGGCGACTGGTGGTTATGGTAACGTATTCTTCCTCTCGACCAATGCGCAGGGGTGTAACGTGTCTGCTGCATATCGCGCTTACAAGCGAGGTGCTGGTTTTGCGAATCCTTGCTACACACAGATTCACCCAACTTGTATTCCTGTGCACGGCGACCAGCAGTCTAAGTTGACGCTGATGTCCGAGTCGCTGCGTAATGACGGTCGTATCTGGGCTCCTAAGTCTGCAGAGGTTGCCAAGCAAATTCGCGAAGGTACGCTCGATTCAAATACAATTGCCGAACAAGAGCGTGATTACTTCCTTGAGCGTAAGTATCCAAGCTTTGGCAATTTGGCTCCACGTGACATCTCTTCGCGCGCGGCCCAAGAAGTTTGCAATGAAGGTCGCGGAGTCGCCTCATCCGGCCTCGGTGTGTTCCTGGACTTTCGCGATGCGATTGGCCGTGACGGCCAGCCTGCGATCGCCGAGCGTTATGGCAATCTGTTCGATATGTATAAGTGCATCACAGGTACGGACCCATATTCTACGCCGATGATGATTTTTCCAGCGGTGCACTACACTATGGGTGGTCTGTGGGTGGATTATAATTTGCAAAGCTCGATTCCCGGCATGTTTGTTGGTGGTGAAGCGAACTTTTCCGATCACGGTGCTAATCGCCTCGGTGCTTCCGCGCTGATGCAAGGGCTGGCTGACGGTTACTTTGTTCTTCCTTATACTGTCGGCAACTACCTTGCCGAAGAGGGCATTGCCGCGGCTGGCTCAGTCACGACTGAGCATCCTGCTTTCGACGTCATTGAAGCTGAGGTGCAAGGCCGCATTGAGGCACTCCTGTCGGTCAACGGCACGGAATCGCCGCGTTCCTTTCACAAGCGCCTCGGACAAATCATTTGGGATAAGTGCGGTATGTCCCGCGATAAGGATGGCCTGACTGGTGCGATTGAGGAAATTCAAGCACTACGTAAGGAGTTCTGGGCCAACGTTCGCGTCGTTGGTGACGCCAAGTCGCTAAACCCAGAGTTGGAGCGTGCGGGGCGCGTGGCTGACTTTATGGAATTTGGCGAGTTACTTTGCCGTGATGCGCTGATGCGTGAAGAGTCTTGTGGTGGTCACTTCCGCGTCGAATACCAAACAAACGATGGCGAAGCCAAGCGCGATGATGATAACTTCGCCTTTGTGGGTGTCTGGGAGTATAAGGGCGACGATGTTGACCCTGAGCTTCATAAGGAGGACCTCGTCTATGAGGAGGTCAAACTCGCTACCCGCAGCTACAAGTAAGCTAAACATTCAACTAAAGACAGAATTATGAAACTGACACTTAAAGTTTGGCGTCAAAAAAGCAGTCAAAGCCAAGGCAAGTTTGTTGAGTATCAACTCGACGAGATTTCGGAAGGATCTTCTTTCCTGGAAATGCTTGATATCCTCTCGGAGCAGCAAGTCGCCAATGGCCAAGAGCCTGTCGCATTTGACCATGACTGCCGCGAAGGTATCTGCGGCAGTTGCTCGCTGACGATTAACGGTATTCCGCACGGTCCGGAAAATGCCACCACTGCCTGTCAGTTGCACATGCGCCACTTCCACGATGGCCAGACCATCACGATCGAGCCATGGCGTGCGGCGCCGTTTCCAGTAATCAAGGACTTAATCACCGATCGCACCGCGTTCGATAAGATCATTCAGTCCGGTGGTTTCATCACTGGCCGTAATGGGTCTGCAGTCGATGCCAACGCTAGCCCGATTGCCAAAGACATTGCGGATTATGCGATGGATGCGGCAGCTTGTATTGGTTGTGGCGCGTGCGTGGCCGCTTGCCCAAATGCATCTGCGATGTTGTTCACTGCTGCGAAGGTCTCGCACATGAACAGTTTGCCGCAGGGTAAACCAGAGAAGGATCGCCGTGCCCTCGCTATGGTCAGCACCATGGATGGCGAAGGCTTCGGAGGTTGCACTAATATTGGCGAGTGTGCAGCAGTCTGTCCGAAGAGTATTTCGCTGGATATGATTGCGCAGCTTAATCGCGATTATACTGTAGCGAAGGTGAAGGATTTCTTCTACCTAGTGCCATAGGCCTGATTTTCAGTTTAATTTTTAATCAAAGGCGACCTTACGTATGTATGGTCGCCTTTCTTATACTCAATAGGGTCGGATTTGATTTTTAGCTCCTGACTGTATGGTGATGGCTCTATTGGTGTGTATCTATTTTAAGATTACTAATTAATAAACAGCTACTGATACAAACGTCGGCCTAAAGGTTCAGCTTCCAAGTGTACCCTTTATTGTCTCCGCTGCCGGTGATGCACCAGGCACTATTTGTGGAAGCATCGTCAACTCACGTCTGCGAAGATACGCTTAAAGCTTTCTGAGGCGTCCGCATTGCGGGCGCCTCTTTTTTTGGTCTATTCATGAGGGTGAGGCGCTTTGGCCCACAGCGCATTTGGCTAATACATGCCTTGCGCGGCTCTGCTCGCCTGTAATTCAGCATGCTTATTTTTGCGAATAATCAGGTGAGCGGGATGTAATGTTAGCCGCCAATGGGAACGGTTAACCACTGATATTGAGCCAAGCAATCGCGATGGACGTCGCTGTTCTGATCCGTGCCTATCCGTGTGGATCGGTGGCTAAGAGAATCCAGTGATATTGTGAGATTTCAGCAGTCCGAATGCTGTTCGCCTTTTATGCTCCATGATTCAAAACTTGCCTACGCTGATTATCGTTATATATTTATCCCTGATCCTTATTTTAACTATTCGAATTTAACTAATGGCCCGCCGTCGAACCAAAAGCCCCCCGGAAGAAGATTTTCCGATGACGCCGATGATCGATATGGTCTTTTTGTTGCTGGTGTTCTTCATGACGGTGAGCACCCTCGCGCAAGCGGATCGTCAAGTGAAACTGGATTTGCCAGAGTCTGTATCGAGTGATGTACCCGAAGACCTTGCCGACCGTGGTACCATTTCGCTCGATGCCGAAGGGCAGATTTTTCTGGGTGCGCAGCCGCAAACACTCGAAGCGATGCAGGCCGCGATAAAGGCCTCCTTATCCGAGAACCCGGACTTGCGTATTCAGGTCCGCGCCGACCGTGCCACTCCGTACCACAATATTAAAGAGGTGCTCCGTTCGTGTGCCGAAGTCGGCGCTTACGAAGTGATTTACGCCACTTATCAATCTCGTTGAGAATCCATTTGAAAAATGGCACAATTTAAAAAACGAGCAGACGAGTCAGGTGGGGTGCCGATCGCGCCAATGATTGATGTCGTGTTTCTGCTACTGATTTACTTCATGGTGGCGTCCACGATGGAGCAGCAGGAGGCCGACCTTTCGTTTCAATTGCCCGGCACGGTCGAACAGGCCGAACCGCTGGACTTACCTGATGAGCAGATCATTGAAATTCGCGCCGACGGCCAAGTCATCGTCAACGATTATCCGTATGACGATCCAGAGGTGTCGCAGCTGAATGAACTCGCTTCCATGCTGAGCCGCTTTCGCGAAGCCAGTAGCGCTAATAAGGTCGAAGCGATTGTCACCATCTCACCCGCAGGTGTAGTGCCGCATGCGCAGATCGTCAAAGTGATGGATGCCTGCTCCCTCGCTGGGATCGAGGCGGTAAACTTCGCCTTGGGCGATGATATTTGATGCCCGCGAGTTATTACTGCTGATTGAGGATGGATAGTTGCGAGTGCGCCCGTTCGATTTTAGAAATCTGTTGTGCGCTGGCAAATGAGAGTCCAGTAGAAAGTGCGTCCGTTTAAGTGGCGGAGGGGGCGATCACGCCGAGGCTCTGCCAGCAGGTGCTGGGGCGGCCGCTCCTTGGAACGAGTAGATGATGGTACTTCTCATCCGTTGAGAACGGGCTGCCGTAACCGTCGCTAGTACACGCGCAGGTGCGCGGCACTGCAAATAGAGCGAATCGCCGTGATGAATGCTTTTCACGTTGACCCCAGCCAGCTAGTCACAAATCTAACCCACTTTGATCTGCTCCCGTAGTTCAATGGATAGAGCAGTGGTCTCCGAAGCCGCAAATAGCAGTTCGAATCTGCTCGGGAGTACCAGCTTTAAGTCTTTGCAGTAACGATTGATGCTAGTGTTGTACTGCGAAGGTTACATGTGCCAGTAACGCGATTAAAGGCACCGATTGCTTCAAAATGAGAGCGCTTATTGCACGCATTATTGATGTAAAACGAGCTATTCGGCTTGATTGACTTGCGCCTTTTTAGGTGCCATACGCTAAAACCGCACGGCGCGGGTCGCTGCCGCTTTGCATATCTGCTACTGGGCTCGCTAATACACGCTCATTTCGTCGAGGACTTGCTGTTTGGATTGCTGCAGACTGGGCCGCACTATGGTAGCCGCGAGTACTCTGGCTTCGGTGCTGCGGCCTAGTTTGCCGAGCACGCGTGCTTTATGGAGGTCGATGATTTCGCGCTGCAGTGTTTCGTCGCTGGTTTTGCGGAGCTTGTCCCAATGTAGCAAAGCAGATTTCCAGTCGGGGCTTTGTAGATCGTAGTAAGCTTCGCCAAGGCGCATTTGAAAGTTGAAGTTGTCCGGTTCAAGCGCAGCAGCGGTACGGAAGGCTTTGCTTATTTCTCGGTCGATGGCGTCGACGGTGAAGATATTGTCTTCGATGAACTCGGCTCTGAATTGAAAGAGTAACTGTCCGATGGAAAAATGATAAAGCGCGACTTCGGGCTCCAGATCGGCCGCGCGGAGATAAAAGGTAAGGGCTGCTTTACCTTTACCAGTCTCGGCTAGGTAGGTGCCGATCTGTTGTTTCACAACGGCGATATTTGGGTCGATTTCGTCGGCCTTGAGGAAGGCGGTGAAGGCTTGCTCGTGCTGATCAACGCGGCGGAGCAGTTTGCCATAAAGGACGAATGCGCTGACGTCTTCGGTGTTGTCGGTCAGGTAGGTGCGATAAGATGTAATCAGTTCATTGATGCGACGATCCAGATCTTCGGCGCTGTAGAACTCAGGGTCATCGGCGATCTTTTTATAGATTTGCTCTTCGCGGGAGGCGATATCGAGCAGACGTTTGGAGGCGAAGTCCGAAGTATCCTGAGCAAAGGCGCAGCTGGCGACGATGGTTGATGCCGCAAGTAGACTCCATACTTTTGAGTGATTGAAAAAACACTTAGTCATCATGGTTACCTATCAGGCGATGCCATTTGCGGAGGGTCAATTCGCGAATGTCTTCAAGGATTAAATAGAAGGCGGGCACCAGCAGCAGAGTGATAAAAGTGGCGAAGAGGACGCCGAAGCTGAGAGAGATGGCCATGGGGATAAGGAACTGCGCCTGCAAACTTGTTTCAAATAAAACCGGTAAAAGTCCGGCAAAGGTCGTGAGTGAGGTGAGGATGATGGGGCGGAAACGTTTCGCACCCGATGCTTCAATCGCTTCGCGCAGTGGTATTCCTTTGTCCGCACGCTCCTGGTTGATGAAATCGACCAGCACTAGGCTGTCGTTGACCACCACGCCGGCTAGCGCCACGAAGCCGAGCGCGGACAGTATACTCATGGGCTGCCCCATCAGCATGTGCCCGCCGATTGCGCCGATCAGCCCGAAGGGGATCACGACCATGATAATCACCGGTTGGATGTAGGAGCGCAGCGGAATGGCGAGGAGGGCGTAGATGATTAATAGTGCGATGAGCGACATCTTCTGAAGACTCTTGAAAATATCGGCTTGCTCGCGCGCTTCCCCTTGAAACGACCAGCTGAGGCCGAGGGAGTCTTGAAGGGTATTGTCGATGATGCCAGTTTTGACTTCATTGTTAAAAAGTTTCCGAATGGCGGCTTCAGCTTTCCTGAGGTGAACGTTTTCGAAAGAATAGTGGGTCCCAGTCAGATCTGCTTTGATCAACTCCAGTTTGGCCACGGCTTTATTAGCGTCGGCGGTGATGTTAATGACGCGCCGGCGGTCCACTCGCGTGATGGCGGCGAAGCCATCGGTGATGGTAAAGTCGGCCACTTCCTCGAACGGTACTTCGAGGCCGTTTGGAGTGCGGATGCGCAGCTCTTCCAAGTTTTCGACGGAGCGGCGTTCTTCGGGCGGATAGCGGACCATGACTTTGATATCGTCGCGTCCGCGTTGGATGCGTTGCGCCTCGACGCCGTAGAAGGCGGCCCGCACTTGGCTGCCGAGATCACTCTGGCGCAGGCCGAGCGTTTGTGCGGAAGTGTTGATGTCGAGCTGGATCTCGCGCTTGCCGCTGCTGTAGTTGTCTTTGATATCGAACAGGCCTTCGTAGGTGGCGAGCTTAGCCTTGATGGTATTGGCGGCGGCACGGAGCTCGTCGAAATCGCGGCCGGAAAGTTGAATGTCAATCGGCATGCCCGCGCCGCCTGCGGCGTTGGCGCTGAGCGAAAGTTCTTTGGCTCCGGCGATGGGGCCGATCAGCTCGCGCCAGCGATGAGCGAGTTTGGGCGCGGAGAGCGCTTCGATGTCGCCTCCGCCGGCCCGGTTTTCGCTCTTGATCAATTCGACGGCGATTTCGGCCAGGTTCGCGCTGGATACGGAGAGTGCCGCGCCCATCGGCCCGCCACTGCCCTCGAAGGGTTGCCCGCCAATGGTGATCACCGCATTCTGGAACGGTTCGCCGAGGCCTTTGTCTTTTGTTTCTTCGATCAGCGTGTCGAGTCCTTTTTTCATGCGTTCGACAGCGCGGGTGGTGAGCTCGACGGGAGTGCCTGCGGGCATGACGAGTTTGGCGACGATGTAGTCCGAGGGCACTTCGGGGAAAAAGACGAAGGGGATGTGCTTGCCCGCGAGCAGGCCGATCATGACCATGAGAATGCCGACGAAGAGCGCGAAGGTGGTGTAGCGAAAGCGGATCGCCCAACTGAGCACGGGGCGATAGCGGTACTCGATGAAGTTTTCCAGCCCGTCGGCGATCTTGCGTTGCTGGCGTCTGAACCAACCGAGATTCTCCCGGTCATGTCCGCCGACTTTGCAGAGGGTAAGGTGGTAGGGCAGTACGAGTTTTGACTGGATCAGCGAGCAGATGAGTGTGGCGATCACGACGACGGGAATCGGGAAGAAGAATTTACCTAGGAATCCGGGGATGGTGAGGATCGGCAGAAAGGCGACTATGGTTGTGAGCACCGCGAAGGTCACTGGTATGGAGACTTTTTGCGTGCCGGCAACAGAGGCTTCCACGCCCGGTCCGCCGTGTTTCTGAAATTGCGTGAATACGCTCTCGCCCACCACGATGGCATCGTCCACCACGATCCCTAGTACCAGAATGAAGCCGAATAGCGAGGCGAGGTTGATGCTGATGCCCAGCGGTTGCAGAAAGATCATGGCCCCGAGGAAAGAGGTGGGGATGCCGATCATGACGAAAAAGGCGAGCGAGGGGCGCAGGAAAAGTGCGAGGATCAGGAAGACGAGCAGCAGCCCATAGATCCCGTTTTTGATCAACATTTGCAGGCGGTCTTTGAGGTAGTAGGTGAAGTCGCGGAAGGTTTCGACATGGATGCCGGCGGGCAGCTCTTGTTCGATTTGCTTGGCGAATGCCCGCACGCTTGCGGACACGTCGAGGACGCTTTGATCGCCGACGGCGAAGACACGCATCAGCACGGCGCGCTCGCTGTTGAACTCGGTGACCAGCGGATTATCGACAAAGCCGTCGACGACGGTGGCGACGTCGCGCACGCGCACGGCCGCGCCATCGTTTTGGGTCAGCACGGGGATCGATTCGAAATCCTCACCGCGGTAGGCCTTGCCAGTGGTGCGCAGGAGGATCTCGCCGCCACGCGATTTAATCGTGCCGCCGGGGATATCGACCGAGCTGCGGCGGACGGCCTGCACGACATTGTCAAATGTCAGGCCATAGCGGCGTAGTGAAGATTCGGACACGTTGATCGATATTTCGTAGTCTGCGATACCGTTGATGTCGACCTGTGTGATGTTCTCGCGGACATTCAATTCATCGCGGATCAATTCGGCGACACTTTTGAGAGTCTTCGGGTCGGTGTCTCCGTAGATCGCCAAAGAGATGACTTCGCTACGGATGAGAATCTCTTCAACGACGGGCTCTTCAGCTTGTTCAGGGAAGTTATCTATGGCGTCGATGCGGACCTTAATCTTGTCGTTTATTTCGCTGACATCATAGCCGCGTTGGACTTCGACGAGCACGGAACCGTAGCCTTCGGCCGCAGTGGCGGTGATTTTTTTAATGCCTTCGACATCTTGGATGCGGTCTTCGATGAGCTCAATGATGCCGCTTTCGACTTCCTCGGGTGCGGCGCCGGGATAAGGTACGCGCACTTGGATCGTGTCGAGGTCCAGCGCGGGAAAGAGCTCGAGCTTGATGCTCGTTGCGATGAAGAGACCGACAACGATGGCGATTCCGGCGAGCAAATTGGCGGCGACGCCATTCTTTGTGAACCAGCGTATCATTGGACTTCGATGATTTCCACGGGCATGTTCTCAATGAAGTAAGCAATCGGGCTGATTGCGACTTGCTCGCCGGATTTTAGGCCGTTGAGAATGATGACATGTTGAGCGTCGCTGTTTACGATTTCAACTGTGCGGGTTTGGAGTGTGTTGTTTTCGGATAAAACATAGACAGTGTGTGAGCCGCGCAGGGCATGGCGAGGAAGCGCATAGGCCTGCTCAATTGTGCGGCCTGTGATGTCTGCTTCGACGAACAGGCCGCGGCGCATGGCAGGTTCGGTGAAGGGATCTTTGACTTCTGCAACGGCATAGAGGAGGCGACTGGATGGATCGATGGTCGCTTCCATTCGTATGAGCTTTCCATGCCAGGTGTGCGGGGTTATGCCGTTGGATTTGGTCAGGCGGACGTCTGCGAGTTCTTTTGCCGAGATGTCGAGAAACGTGGCCTCGCGTTCGGTTATGGGTAGTCGGATTTCGGCGAATTCGGTGGCGTAGATACGTGCGATGGGTGCTGCAGGATTGGCGCTCACGTATTGCCCGAGGTCGACGGATTTCGAGAGGACACGGCCTGAGTATGGGGCGGTGACTGCGGTGCGGGCTAGGTCGCGCTGGGCTTGTTTGAGGGTGGCATTTGCGCTGTCGACCCGCGCTCGTGCTTGTGCGAGTTGTGGTTTGCGAAGCGTGAGGGCGCTGGGTTTGCCTTCGCCGAGTGCGTCCCAATCGGCTGCGGCCTGTATGCCTAAGGCTTCTTCTTGAGCTATTGTAAGTTGGGCGCTTGCTACATCAGCGGCGCGGGTGGCGACGGCGGCTTCGTAGTCGGCCGGATCGATACGTAGGAGAACTTCATCTTTTTCGATGTAAGCTCCGGCGCGAAAGTTGTCTGACATTTCGATGATACGTCCGCTGACTTCGACGGAGAGATCCGTCTCGGTGCGTGGGAGCACGGTGCCCTGACTGTGTACAGTCAGCTGAATGGGCTCCGGTTGGGCGGTGATAAACTCAACGCTGGTGAGGGGACGTTCGAGGGCGACTTCGTTGGTAGTGGGTTTGAAGAAGACCAGCACCGCAGTGATGGCGGACGCGATGATGAGAACAAAAATGGGGAGCAGTTTTTTCATGATGCTGATTGAAAGGTTCCGCCGAGCGCGAGGTAGAGATCGACTCGGTTCTGAAGGAGGAAGTTGCGTAGAGTGAGCAGGCGACTTCGGGCGGCGGTAGCGGTGCGCTGCGCGTCCAGAGTTTCGAGGGACTCGGCCGTTCCGTTTCGATAGCGATCCCAAGCGAGCGTTTCAGCTGCGGTGGCTTCATTGGAGGCGAGGGCGAGCTTTTCGTATTCGTTAAGTAGATATGTTTCTGCGGCGAGAGTGGTCTCGACTTCGAGGAAGGCGTTAAGTGCGGCGTTGTGGTAGTTGGCGGTGGCTTGTTCGCGCAGGGCTGAAGAGCGGTCGATATTGGCGCGAATACGGCCACCTTGAAAGATGGGTTGGGTTAGATTGCCAGCAAGGGTCCAGGTGGAGAAGTTGTTGGCGAGGAGGTCACTGAACTCTGGAGAGGAGCGACCGCCGGATGCTGTCAGGCTGATTTTAGGCAGTAAATCTTTGCGGGTGGCTCGGTATTCTTTATCGGCTGCGGCGAGGCGGCGTTCGGCTGCGATGAGGTCCGGTCGGCGAGTGAGTAAGTCTGCGGGTAGACCCGCGGGGATTGTTTGGGGCAGGTCGGGGAGGCTATCTTCTACGGCAAGGTGAGCGGAGGGGTAGCGACCGAGTAGCACTTCGAGATTGCGGGCGGCTTGATCAAGCAAGCGGCGGCGCACTTCGACATCGGCTTCGGCGCTCGCTGCCTGAGCTCTAATGCGGCGAAGATCGAGGCCTTCTGCTAGTCCATGCTTGAAGCGGCCTTCGATGGTCTTGAGGTTTTCGTGGTAGCTGCGGGCATCTTTTTCGGCGAGGGCGACTTGTTGACTGGCCTCGATGTAGTTGAACCAGCTTTTAGTGACTTGGGCGGCGAGCGAGAGATGAGCCGCGCAGAGTTCGGCATGGCTGGCTTCGAGTTGGGCGAGCGCGGCGGAGGTGCGGTTGCGGAGTCGTCCCCATAGGTCGATTTCCCAGCTTAGGTTGAGGTTGAGGCTATAGTTGTCAAAGCGGATGCCACCAGTGGACTGTGGTCCGAAGGTGTTGATTTTTTGCCGTGCGCCGTTCAAGCCGAGGTCTGCGCTGGGCATGAGGGCAGCCCCGGCGATACGGGCTTCGGCAACGGATTGCGAGAAGCGTGCGGCCGCGAGATGTAGATCGGTATTATGGGCAAGCGCTTCGTCGACGAGTGCCTGGAGTTGAGGTTCGTTGAAATCCTTAAGCCAAGCGTGGGGCGCTGTTGCACTGGCTCCCGGTTGGGCGGTCCATGCTCTGGGGAGCGCGATATCCGGCGCGTCGCTTCGGGTGGGCGCGGTTGCGCATCCGCTGAACGCTGCGATGGCGGCGATGAGTGCAATACAACTGTTGTTTGAGCGGCGCATGTTAAGTACTGGTGCCTGTTTGTTTGAACCCTACGACAGCGAAATGTATGAGTTGCTCGGCGAGCATTTTGGAATCTGTGCGGACCAGCTTCCCTCTGGATAGATTTCCTAGACGGCCTTTTTCGGTAATGGTTCCGATCATCACGCTGATCGCTAAGGAAAAGCGGTCGTGCATGGCTTCTTCGGAGAGATCTGGGCAGCTGCGGTCGAGCTCGTCGGTCCAGTGAAAGGCTTTAATAGCCCCGTCGTTTTGTTGTGCGAGGCGGTTTTAGGTTGCTCAAGCGCTTAGCAATTTAAGCTTCTTCGAAGCGCCGAGCGAACAAATCTTCGAGATCGAGCAGTATCTTCTCTGCAGTTTCGATTGGACCTTCAGTGCGAATCGTCAGCTTCGAGCCATTGCCTGCCGCCAACATCATGAGACCCATGATGCTTTTACCATTCACTTGTTCATCATCTTTATCAACCCACACTTCACCGGCATAGGTGTTGGCGATACGCACGATCATCGCTGCAGGACGAGCATGGATGCCCATCTTGTTCTGGACGACAAGTTCTTTACTGAGGGTTTCGTTGGAATCGCTGGTTTCTGATGTGGTCATGTATAAGGGTCGACAAAAAAGATCTCAGCGGCATTAAAAGCAAGTGGTAATCCAATTGTTCTGGAAAAACGGAGAGATCTCGATGTCAAATAACAATATAATCGTTGGCGAAAAAGAGCGTCAAGGGACAAAAGCAAAGCGCGCTGGGTCGAAAATACACTTTGGCGTGCCCTGCACCGAGGCTGCGTGCTCCTCGGTGGTGAACGATTCAGTTGTGCTCGGGGATCAAATCGCTCTGGTGATTCCAGAGCTTGGCGTAGTGCCCGTCCTCGGCGAGTAGCGCTTCGTGCGTGCCTGATTCAATGATTTTTCCTGCTTCGAGGACTACGATTTTGTTGGCGCGACGCACGGTCGAGAGGCGGTGCGCGATGACGAGCACGGTGCGCTGTTCGACTAAATGATCGAGCGCCAGCTGGATTTTGCGCTCGGTGATGGTGTCGACGCTGGCGGTGGCTTCGTCGAGGATCACGAAGGGTGGGTTCTTGAGTAGCACGCGGGCGATCGTGAGGCGTTGTTTCTCGCCTTGGCTGAGGCGAATGCCTTTCTCGCCGATGTTGGTGTCGAGTCGCTCGGGCAGAGCGTTGACGAACTCGTATGCGCAAGCTTGTTCGAGAGCATAGGTGATGTCTGCGTCGCTGGCGTCGGGTTTGGCGAGTAGCAAGTTATCGCGCACGCTGCCTTCGAAGAGGAAGGGGTCCTGTGCGACATGGCCAACCGTATTGTGCAGCTCGCTGAGGGAAATATTGCGGATGTCTACGCCGTTGAGTTTGACGGCGCCTTGCGTGATGTCGTGCGTGCGCATCGCGAGGTTGGCGATGGTGGACTTACCTGCTCCCGTATGGCCGACTAGGGCGGTGACTTGATTGGCTTCCAGGGTGAGGTTCAGATCTGAGAGCACTGCGGGGCGGCCTGGATATTCGAATTTGACATTTTTAAAGGCGACTTCGATCGGGCCCGTTGGCAGTGGCGTGGGCTCAGTTGGTTCGTCGACGTCAACAGCGGCATCGAGCACTTCGAACACGCGCTCACCGGAAGCGCGGCCTGCGGCAATGAGGTGATTCAAGCCGTGCAGTTGTGCGATTGGCTGGTAGAGCATGTTGGCGTAGAGAAAGAACGCGAGGAGCTTGCCCATACTGAAGTCGCTGGCATCGTTAAGTACGAGGTATCCGCCGAAGCCGACGATGCTGAGGAAGCCTAGCTTGGTAATTAGTGTGGTGACGGGGCTGTAGAGCGACCAGCGAAACATGGCTTTGAGCGTCTTGGACTTGAGATCCTCGGCGCGTTGCTCGAAGCGGGCGGATTCGCGCTTTTGCAGGCCGAAGGTCTGGATCAGACGGTTACCTTGGATGTCTTCGACCAGCAGGCTGTTTAACTCTCCCGAACTTTCGCGTACGCCCTTCCAGACGATGCGGGAGCGCTTGGAGTAGAACACGCCGCAGATAAGTAGAATCGGTACGGGGAGAAAGACGCACAATGCGAGGGCGGGTTGCATCACAAAAAGGGCGATAGTGATACCGACGATCTTGAGGATAGCGCCGGTACCTTGTTCGGTGCCGTCGAGCAGTGCGCGTTCGACCGCGGAGACGTCTTCGATTACGCGCGAGGAGATTTCGCCGCTCTTGCGTTGATCGTAAAAGGACACGGGCAGGCGTAGGAGCTTTGAGTGCAGGTCACGGCGCATTTCCAGCAGCACTTGCTGCTCGAGCGTGTTGTTGATGCGTATACGCATACTGTTGAAGATTTCACTGCCAATATAGAGGCAGGCGATGATGCCGACCCCCCAGGACAGGCCAGTCAGCGCACCGGTGGTTTCGATGTCGTCGAGAATGACTTTGATCGCATAGGGCACAGCGATTTCCATTAGGGTCATACCGGCGGCAAGCCCGATCGTGAGCCAGAATAGACGCTTGTAGCGAAACAGGTATGCGGACACCCGAAGGATGGTGCTTGGTTTGGTGATCTTGGTATTTTTCACGGAAAAAAGGAAGTGCGGTGACGGAATACTCGGCGGTCGCAATTAGCAAATCCGAATCGTTTTTAAAATAGGGTTGTGTCTTGCGCCAGTTATGCACTTTTTCAATCGGTATTCGGGGATAACCCAATATACAACTGCAACTTATAACGTTTAATTTTATAAAATTATGTCTATCCGACTTTACATAGGAAATCTTTCTTTCGATGCCACCGGTGATGATCTTCGTGAGATCTTCGCAAACTGTGGTGAGGTTGAAGAAGCAATCATCGTGACTCGCCCGGGTGGCGGCCGCCCTCGTGGCTTTGGCTTTGTCACGATGGAAGACTCGGAAGGTGCTGATGAAGCGATTCGCCAACTGGATGGTCAGGAATTTGCGGGCCGTAAGTTAACGGTCAACGTGGCTAAAGAGCGCGAGCAACAGGACGAGGACTAGGCCGTCGATTTTTGACGTTCTAGAGCGGTCTTTCAATGAACTGACAGAGGGTCCCGTCGGCGTTACACTAGCCGTGGTTGCACCGCTGCCCATATCTGTTGTTCCAGCACCTCGACCGAGGCGCTGCCGTCGAGCACGAGGAAGCGCTCTGGCTCTGACTCAGCGAGTTTGAGGTAGCCTGCGCGCACGGCTTGGAAAAATTCGATGGCTTCTTGCTCGATGCGATCGAGCTGACCATCGCTGCGCGCGTGCACCCGAGCCATGCCAATTTCGGGAGAGAGGTCGATGAGGATTGTGATATCCGGCCGAGCTTCGCCGACCGCAAAGCGGTTGATCGTCGCCACGGCCTGAATATCAATCTGTCGGGCGACGCCTTGGTAGACGGTGGTGGAGTCCATGAAACGGTCGCAGAGCACGATCTCGCCGTTGGCGATCGCGGGTAGGATGCGTTCGCGGGTTAATTGCGCGCGACTGGCAGTGAACAGCAGCAGTTCTGCTTCGGGCGACATGCCTGCTCCGGCTTTGTCGTGTTGGAGCAAGTTGCGCACCGCTTCGCCCAGCGGTGTGCCGCCGGGTTCGCGAGTCTGCAGCACCTGTTGGCCTTGATGTTGTAGGCGAGCAGCAAGGGCTTTGATTTGGGTGGATTTCCCGCAGCCTTCCGTGCCTTCGAATGTAATAAAAAGTCCGGCCATGTATAGTTACCAAGTAGCGATGAATTCGGCGAGCTCATCGAGTGATGGGCTCACGGCGGTGCGGACGTAGAAGCCAGAGGTGGCTACGGCGACGGTCAGTGCCGCGGCTGGGGACAGTCCAATGAGGC
>Ga0209302_10000369_pt1 | contig 27254 bp, 24 predicted proteins | sample ArcOceMetagenome_2_FD_187445 | JGI IMG/M metagenome (GOLD analysis project Ga0209302, IMG submission 187445) | Marine eukaryotic phytoplankton communities from Arctic Ocean - Arctic Ocean ARC135M Metagenome (SPAdes) (version 2) | ecosystem: Environmental > Aquatic > Marine > Oceanic | place... | reverse complement strand
AGAATGAACAGTTTGGTATCTCAAGTATTCAATCAGGTTATTTCTATCTAGTTTTCTTTTTATTAAGCCAGATTCGAGTAGAGATCTTAATTCACTACTAAAAATGAAAGAATCGTCTGTTTCTGAATAGTAAAGCGGTTTTATTCCTAATCTATCTCGAGCTATAATTATCTGTTTTTTGGTTTTATCCCAAATAGCCAAGCTAAACATCCCGTTAAGTTTGGATAAAAAATTGAGGCCCCATTTGGCATAAGCAGCGAGAACAACTTCGGTATCTGATGAAGTGGAAAAATTATAGTCGCTTCCAATTTCTTCTCTAAGCTCTTCGAAATTATACACTTCTCCGTTGAAAATGAAAACTAGGTTTCCATCAGTCGAATAGTAGGGTTGGTTAGAGGCGTCTGAAGTGTCTATGATGCTTAATCTTCTGTGGCCTAAAGCTACAAAGTCATCAGTATAGATGCCGTTATTATCTGGCCCTCTATGGGCTAGTTTAGCATTCATAGATTGAATGACCCCTTTTGGATCCTCAATAGATTCTAATCCGAATATTCCGTTTATTCCGCACATGTGTTACAATGTAAAGGTAAAAAAGACAATCAGAATAGAGGGTTATTTAATCGATCAATTCTAGTGCGGTTTGCGCCCATTTTTCGGGAGTGATTTTCTGAGCCATTTTAAGACTGTGATTCCCCATTTTGAGTATTTCTGAATCTTCCAATTCTGTGAATTTAGTTATGGCTTTATAGAGAGATTCTGAATTCTTATGTTCAAAGGTAAATCCATTTTTACCCTCTTTTAAAAATGCTGCAGCGGCCCCTATTTTATCTGAACATAAGAGAGCTAATCCAGATGCCGCCATTTCATGAACGACTACTCCCCAGGGCTCCTTGTGGCTTGGTAAAACGAAGGCGTCACACTCATGTACTACTTTGGCAAGTTCAGCAGGTTGTAGAAACCCGTGATGAACGATGCTCTCATGAAGGGTTCTGTTCTCCCATAAATCTCCGTTTCCCGCACAGTGAAGTTCCCATTTGGAGTGTTGGTTAGATTTTAATTTAACAAAAGCGTCCCACAGTTCAAAGATTCCTTTGAATTCTAAATACCTTCCTACAAATAATAATTTTCTGTTAACTTTCTTGGTGGGGTTAGGCTTAAATAAATTAAAATCAGCGCAGTATAATCCAGTTTTATAGTTCTTAAACCCGAGCTTTTGGATGAATTCTATTTGTGGTTCTCCCGGTATCCAAGCGGCCGAGAATATTTTCTTGAAGTAATACTTAGCTATCTTAGTTTTTATTATTTGCTTGAGATCACCTTGCCAGTGATTGTCTAATGTTAAAATTGTATTGCAACGCCCAAAATAATGTTTACAGCAGTTTACATATCCTTTATCCATCCACCCAGAACTGATAATTAGCGCTGGTTTTATCTCCTCTAATAACTCTAATAACTGTGAGGGGGTGTAGTCTTCTCTTTTGTAAGTGCTTACGCCTTCTAATTTACGGAACTGAAAAGGAGCTTCGCTGTTAGTGGGCCATTTTACGACATGAATATTTGGGTGTTTGGCAGCTAATACAGCTATGCAGGCTAATATATATTCTGCTAATTCTGAATAGAGAAAGACGATTGGCTTGTTATTTTTCATTCGCTAAATTCAGTTTTTCTTTAGAAATCTTCGAGGCGTAGTAGTATAACCAAATGAAAAAAGGAAATCCATTATAAAAGTAGTGGCCTTGTCTAGCTAGATGCACAATAATGATAATTAGGCAGCCAACAGAGATGAGCCAATACTCTTCATTTAGGGCTCTTTTTCTGGGGATGTAATTTTTAATTAAAAAGAGCATAAAAAGCCCTGTTCCAAAAATACCTGTCTCTGAGAGGAGTCTTAAAAACATAGAGTTGGCGTCTGCAGAATTAAACTCAATATCTATTACCCCAATTTGATTGGTAAGAGAATATTTATCAAAGGCTATGAGGTGGGAGCCTAAACCAGATCCGAATAGTGGGTTTTTTAAAAAATTAGTAGTGGCTACGTGATAATTATTATAGAGGACAAAACTTGATCCGTGAACGTCATAACTATAAATATTCTGATTAGAAAAAATCTCGTAAGTTCCATCTACTCGTTCTTTAAACTCATCTATGGTGTTGTACATCAGAAAAAAAGCTAGCGCTGTCACTGGCCCTGCAAATACAGCTGCGGTTATAAATCCCTTTCTAACTAGAAGAAAAATTAAGGCTATAAAGAAGGCGAAAAATCCAAGAGATGAAAAGGATAAGAAGTACATCAGAACGATTACGATACTTTTTTTCTTTGACAGGAAAATAGAAGAATTAGAAGTGATGTTATGTAGTGAGGCAAACATTGCAGGGGCTAAGCTAGCTGCTACATAGGAGGGCTCCGAAAAAATACTATTTACCCGAATTCCTAGACCGCCTGGAGAGAATGACCATTTGTTTAGTATCCAGTTAAATCTGTAAAGCGGGGCAATTCCGAGATAGAACGAAACAAGCTGCACTATACCTATGACAGCAAATATGTAACAGGCATACATATAAATTTTAAAAAGCTTCTCTAGGTTAAACTTATAATGTTCTAGAATGAGATGGTAAAATAGAATAGATGTGAAAAAACCTATAGTAATTTTCAAGAATTGGTTCCATGTATTCTCTCCTAGCTGAATGTATATTACTCCCATAATAACCAGGGGAAAAAATATTTTTAAAATGATTCTAGAGACACCATACTTCATAACGAAAATTGGAAGTAAGAGGAAAATAGGGATATAGCTCAGATATATTTCGGCAGGAGACTTTATAATTACATAAGAATTAAAGAATATAGAAATCACAAGCAAAAAATCAATTGCTCGTTCAGGTAATATTGGTTTTTGGCTTGAATTCATACCGTTGAAGCCTCTGCTAGCTTGTGCTTTTAATTTTTTGATAGTTCGACTTTAACCTGAGAAAACCTTTCTCCAAATATTCATATGACAACCAAGAAATAAGTACAGTTAGGCTGATTATGAAAAAATAGATTAATGCCTGGCTTAATGCGTTATATTCTATGTTTAACATGATGAAGCACTTGATGACCACTGTGCAAATTACAAAATGATACATATATATTCCGTACGAAATTTTCCCTAAGAACGAGAAAAATTTGTTCTCTAAAAATTGAGAATGTTTTTTATTTGTGGATAGATTTAATATTATGATCAAGAAAGAGATAGACAAAACTAAATGTTGAGCATCCTGAAGTAGGGCAGGAGTGCAATAGATTAAAATAGGAATAGAGGCAAGCGAGCTATAAAACACAAAATCTGAATAAATTATTTTTAGAATAGTTGTTTTTCTATAGAATAGTATATAGGCAGCCAGCGCCCCTAATGCCATACATTCCACTTTAGTGGCGGCAAGAAACTTTTTCATCACATCCTCAGAAGAACTGGATAATAGATCAAAATCAACAAACAGAAAGAGGATTTTAATTAGCACGAAGAATAGAAAAGCATAAATAATAGTGCTGACGATATTCTTTCTAAGCTTAAAGAGCAGTGGCCAAATGATATAGAACTGTTCTTCCACCCCTATAGACCATGCCTGTCCTATGTGAGGGATCGGTAAGTATAGAGCCTGGGCTAAATTGGGAAGTATGAATATATACAATAGTAGATTGGGCCAAAAGTGTGTGGATAGACTTTCTGACTGAAAAGGGATATAAAATAAATCGAAGTTAGGTAGTATGAAAAAACCTAGAATTAAAATAAAAAAATACAAAGGCCATATTCTTAATATTCTTCTCATGTAGAATGCTTTAAGACCTATGGTTCCTGTTTTCTCCCTTTCTGCGAGCAGTAAGTAGGAGATTAGAAATCCACTCAGTACAAAGAAAAAAACCACACCTATAGGGCCAGCGGTAGATACAAATGGAGAAATCCAGTGAAGTTTTTTGTTTATTACCGAAGCTATAGGAGCTTCCCAGCCTGAGCCCTGATAAAATGACCAAAAATGACGTCCGTATTTTAAGTGATGCTTGATTAGTTCTATGTGAGTGATAACCACTAAAATAGCAGCCATAAAGCGGAGTGCGTTTAGACTAGGGAAGTAGATGCTATTTGCAGATTTAGAACTCAATGCTTAATGCTAATTAGTTTTTTCGTTAAACTCTCGGCTAATTTTTCCCATACTAATCTCTCGAGAACTGTTCTTTTGCTTTTGGTTTTCAGGTTTTTCAGAGATGCCTCATCCATACGAATGAACTTGAGCATTGCCTCATTTAGACTTTGGACATTTCCGGGAGAACAGAAAACTCCATTTTCTTCATTAACGATGACTTCTATAGCGCCTACTTTAGTAGTTAAGACGGCTAATTCACGAGCCATTCCTTCTATTATGACATTTGGCATTCCTTCTGAATGGCTTGGGCAAAGTAGCACATCCATTTGATCTAGAATAAGTGTTATCTCATTTAAGGAGCTTTTACTTCCATGAAAAATAACAGCATCATTCTGTATGAACGGTTTTATAGGCCCTACAAAGTGCGCTTCAAAATTTTCACCAGCCTCTATTAAAAGGTTAATAGATTGTTCTATTTCTCTTACCCCTTTTCTTATTTCAGACCTTCCTATAAATATAAATTTTACGGGTGCTTTATAACTCCGCATCTTCTCCTTTCTAATTATGGAGGAGTCTATTCCAGAAGTAAATTCTAGGATATTCTCTTTAGAAACGCCTAATTGTAAAATTAACTCACTAATCTTCCCTCCATAAGAAAACACATAATCAGCATTTACATTGTTCCATTTAGTAGGAGGTCTGAGCAATGCCCCGTCTACTTTCTGTTTAAATGAAGGCAAGAGTTGAAACATTTCATATCCATGAAATTTCACTCCAACAGGAGGAAAAGTCTCTCCTTTTTGTTTCCTTTTTAAGATATTCCAAGCAGAAAAACCTTTGGCATAGACAAAATCAATTTTTGAATAATCTAAGGCTTTAGTAACCATCTTAGAGTAGGCGTAAGATCTTCTTATATAATGCCCAGGAATCTGGCCATTCTTAGGGAACTCTAAGCAGATCACGTCTTTTAACTCAACTTTAGCTAGAGGTCCAAAAAGCTCATCGTTTACTTCCTTTGTGCTTGGTGGGTTTTCACCATGATGAACGCAGTGTACAAGTGAGACTTCGATTCCAGCTAGCGTAAGGTATTTAGCCAAATTAGCAGAATGTCTTTGCATTCCACCCATTACATATGGCGTGATTCCGTCAGTTAAGAGAGCTAGTTTCAATAGAAATTATCTTTCCTCAAAAGTAACCAATAACCATTATCTATATGAACATCGTGTGGTTATAAATCATCTGCCATGGGCTAACAAATGCGCAGCTTTTTTTAGGCCTTTAATTCTAAAAGGAATTGAGTTTTGGAAAGAAAAGTAAACCTGCACTATTCTAGTAGAATTCGTGCTAGAGGTGTTTTCAAGTAAAAGCTTGAATAATTCTGTAGTTTTCAATGGAGATATTTCGCCACTTATTTTCGCCATCAAGAGCTGACTGGCTGTTTCTATTAGTGTTCCTGAGAGCTCTTTCTTGGCATCGATAGTTGGTAAATTCTTAAACTTATGAAAATAAGCAGAGGCACTTTGAACCCATCTAGTATAGAATTCTGATTTTTCCATAGAATGTCTTCCTTCTATAATTCGATAAAAACAATCAGGGTTTTGATCGGAGTTTATTTTAATCCGAACACCACTGGACAACATGCGAGTATGTAGTTCTACGTCTTGAAGTCGCCTAAAATTCTCATCAAAACCTTTATGGGCCTGGAGGGTTTTAGTCTTCCACAGCGGCTGCATAATGGTCCAGGGCAGATCATGTCTTAAAAATCGTATAAGTGCATTGTTTTCAGTCGGAGTCCAGTTAAATGTCGAACTAACATCACCCGCAGAAACATTAAATACTCCCATAGAAGAAATTACTACATCTGTATTTTCATCGAATTGATTTATTCTATTAGCAATACAAGAATTAGAAAGCAGATCATCTGCGTCAAACAGTAAGGTATACTTCCCAGACGCTAGATTAATTCCTAAGTTTCTACTTTTATTTCCCCCTAAATTCTCGGTGTTTAGGACAACTTTTATTCTAGAATCTTGAGCTTTCCATTTCTCCATTATTTGAAGGGAATGATCAGTAGAAGCGTCATCAATTAGAATAACTTCTAACGAGGCGTAGGTTTGAGCACACACAGAAGTGAGTGTTTCATCTAAGAAAGCCGCTTTATTAAAAACGGGAATAATAATACTGACCAACTCTTTCATATGAATAGAGCTTAAATGAATTGTTTTACTGACTCGATTATATATGCGATATCCTCCTCATCCATAGGTACATAAATAGGGAGAAGAATAGAGTTGTCAGAATAAAATTCCGATTTAGGAAGAGAATACGATTTGGAGCTATAAGCCTTCTCACGATGAGCTGTCATTATCCCTCTCCTGGTAGAGATTCCCTTATCCAATAGCTCTTGCATTAAATCATTCCGAGAAATAGGACACTTAGCGGTGAGCAGAAGAGAGTAGGATTGGTAATTGAATCTCTTATCTCCCTCATTTAACACTTCTACTGAGTCTGAATTTTTAAAAGCTTCGTTATACATCTCAGCTATTCTTCTTCTGTCTAGAACAATTCCGTTTAATCTTTTAAGCTGCTCTATGCCTACTGCCGCTTGTATGTCGGTCATTCTATAGTTATACCCTAATTCTAAATATTCTTCTATAATTACTTTTTTAGAATTATGGCGAACTTGATCATTTACCGACATACCATGCTGTCTTAAATGTTTTAACCTTATATAGAATTCCTCATTATTAGTAGTAATCATTCCTCCATCACCTGTGGTAATTACTTTTCTTGGATGAAAAGAAAAGCAGACCAATTCGGAGTGAGAACCTATTTTTTTACTTTTATATTCCGATCCTATTGCACATGCCCCATCTTCTATAAGCTTTAAGTTGTGAGCGTTGCAAAGCTCTTGATAAGCCGCTATATCTGCAGGGTTACCAATCTGATGAACGATTAGAATGGCTTTTGTTTTTGGGGTAATTTTTGTTCGAACATCTTCGATGTCGAGATTAAAGTCATTTCCTACTTCAGCAAAAACAGGTTCAGCTCCAACATATCGAATGCAATTGGCTGTAGCTATGTAAGACATAGAAGGGCAAATCACCTCATCACCACAAGATATTCCTGCTACTATAAGGCTTAAGTGCAGGCCGGTAGTGCAATTGCTTACAGCTACAGCATATTTAGCCCCTGTATATTCACAGAAATCTTTTTCAAATTCTTGGACTTTTGGGCCTTGAGTCACCCATCCTGTAAGAATGACATCATGAGCAGCTTTTGCCTCTAGTTCACCTAGGAGTGGCTTGGCTATGGGTATTTTTCTCATTCTTAGTTTTTCTTCCAATTTAACACCTGTATTTCCTCTATTAGACTTTTCTGAGTGCTTAGTTCTTCGTAGTAAGAAATAGTATCTGATATTCCTTCTTCGAAATTTTTACCCTCATTTATTTTCAGTAGACTTTTCAACTTAGAGTTATCCACCCATAATCTAGGGACATCAGCAGGTCTAGGATCCATATATTCAACCTTCACTTTGTATTTAGTCATTTGTTCAGCTATAGTCTCCAATAGACTTTTCATGGTAATTTCTACCCCTGTACCTACGTTAATAGTCTCTCCTAATAAGTGCTTTTGTCCTATGAGTGAGGCCAAGAGGTCAGCGGTGTCTTTCACATAGAAAAAATCTCTAGTAACAGACCCATCACCGAAAATAATAGGATTTTCTCCATATATAGCGCGAACTATAGAGCGCGGAATTATTTCGCCAGAATCTCCTTCATAATGAGCTCTAGGGCCGTAATTATTGAAAATTCTGAGAACAGTAGTATTTAAATCATAACACTCATTATAAGAATTTGTATAATGTTCACCTGCCAATTTACTCGCCCCATATACCGTTAATGGACATGTAGGGTCGTTTTCAGTAATAGGGAAGGAGGTAGTTTTGCCGTAAATCTCACTAGTAGAGATGTAATAGAACCAGTGGACATTGTGTTCTCTAGCTTTTTGTAACACTTTTAATGAACCCTCAGCGTTTACTTGGTGATTCTCGAAAGGTGAATGAATACTGTGTCTAACGCCTAGGCAAGCTAAATGATAGACTATTTCTATATTCTGAAAAGCATTTTCTAAATCTTCGCTTGAAAGAATATCTCCTTTGAGAAAAGTGAAGTTTTCATTTCTTTCAGCATTTTTTAGATTTCCAAGCTTTCCATTTATAAGATTATCAAACCCTGTTACGTGATGTCCCGCTTTAAGAAGTGTGTCAGTCAAATGAGAGCCTATAAATCCAGCGGCACCAGTTACGAGTATTTTCATTTTATTTTTATTAATTCATCTATCACAAATACAGGTCTTTTTCTAGAGGTGTCTAGTGTTCTCCACAGGTACTCAGCTATAATTCCTAGACCGATATTAGTTACTCCGAAACCGATCATGAGTATCGAGATAATAGCAGGCCATCCAGGTTCTAAGTCATCTGAAATTAGTTTTCTTGAGATAATATATATTGTCCATAAGAAACCTAAACTTGAAAACAGTATTCCCAGCATAGTAACTAAACGAATAGGGAAGTAAGAAAAAGCAACAAAAGAGTCTATGAATAGTTTGATTTTTGCTTTAAGGGTCCACTTAGATTTTCCTTTCTGTCTCTCAGACTTTTCGTATTCTATACTATTTTGCTTAAACCCTAAAGTAAGGATTTGAAGAAATATGGAAGAATTGGATTCGATATTAATGTTTAGTTGTTGTTGAACCTTAGCGTCAAACATAACGATGTCAAACCCCTTTTCAGGAAATGTATTTTTCACGTGCTTCTTCATCATAGAAGCATAAAATTGTGAGAATAGCTTTTCTAATGTACTGCTTTTTGTGTCTTTTCTTGTGGCCCATATGATGTTAGAACTGCTTGATTCTGCTTTGTCATACATCCTTTTCTGTAGGGTTAAAGGATCTTGTAAATCAGCATAAGCGAAACTTATGTATTTTCCTTTTGCTTTGGTTATTCCTGCCCTTAAAGCGGCATGAGAGCCGTAGTTTTGAGAAAGCTGTATCAGTGAACAAGAGAATCCATTGATAGGCGCGTTTTTCAATTTTTGGCAGGAGTCATCTGTACTGCCGTCATCTATAAAAATCACTTCATAACTTTCATCTTGACGAGAACAAAACGCGTTTAGCCCTGAAACAAGGTCAGGAATGTTTTCTGACTCGTTCAGAAAAGGGATAAGTATGGATACTTCAATATTCAAATCGATTTCTGTTTTGCAGGGTTTCCAAAATAGACTTCTTTAGGGGAAAGACTTTGTAACACATTACTTCCCATGCCTACCAGACATTCGTGTCCTATTTCAGTGTTATTTTTTACTTTAGAACCACTACCAATGTAGCATTTTTCTTTAATTTGAACATAGCCTGCTATTACTACTGAACTGCCTATTAAGGAGTAGTCATCTATCCTAGAGTCGTGATGAAGAACCGAGTAAGGAAGCATGCATACACTATTTCCAATAGAGGCGCCAGCTTTTATTACGACCCCTTCCATTAATAAACAATTTGTACCCAATGAGGCGAATGAAGAAACATGGGCAGCAGGGTGTATTACATTTACAAATCGAGTAAGGTCAAGTTGAAGGCCTTCTATAACTTTGTTTCTAGTTTTAAAAGAAGTTGGACTTCCAGGGACGGCCAATACTTTAGCATTTGGATTCTTAGAGAATAAACTTCTGTCAAAAACGGTGACTCCGTATTGATGAGTACCTATTTTTTCGGGAGAATCATCCACAAAACCAATGACTTCAAACTTTGAATAATCGACACAGTCAAGAGCTTCAATGGCATTTCCATTGCAGGGGAATAATATTAACTGTTCCTTAATATTCATTCACTGCTTTAATGACAGCACTCACCATTTCATCGGTGAGCTCAGCGTACATCGGCAGGCTGATGCATTTAGACGCTTGGTTTTCAGCTACTGGAAAGTCTCCAGTTTTATGTCCTAAATGTTTGTAGGCATTTTGTAGATGACAAGCGATAGGATAATGCAACCCTGGATAAATATCTTTTTTATTCAAATAGCTCATGAAGTCATCTCTATCCTCAGTAAGAACCACGAAAAGGTGAAACACGGAATTAGTATCTTCTGGTTGAGACTGCATTTGGATTTTATCATTGCTAATTTCATTGATATATCGCTTTGCAATCGCCCTTCTGTTATCATTCCATGAAGTTAAGTATTTAATCTTAACACCTAAGGAAGCGCCTTCCAGTCCTCCCATCCTCATGTTGTAACCTATAACTTCATGATGATATCTCACATCACAACCGTGGTTTCTTAACCTCCTTATTTTTTTAGTTAACTCTTTGCTATGGGTAGTACAAGCTCCTCCTTCACCACAAGCTCCTAAATTTTTACCAGGGTAAAAACTGAAACAGGCAATATCTCCGAATGAACCGACTCTTTTTCCTTTGTATTCTGCTCCTTGTGCTTGAGCAGCATCTTCTATGAAGTAAAGATTATGCTTCTTAGCCAATCCTTGAATTCCTTCTATGTCACATGGCTGTCCGTATAAATGAACTCCTATAACAGCTTTGGTATTAGGTGTTATTAGTGATTCTGCATGGTTGACATCTAATTCCCAAGTGTCTGCAGTACACTCCGCAAAAACTAGTTTAGCTCCAACATATGAAACAGCCCATGCGGTGGCTATGAAAGTGTTTGCAGGTATAATTACTTCATCTCCTTCTCCTATCCCAAGGGCCAATAAAGAGAGGTGTAGGGCATTTGTCCCATTGTTTAATGCTATGGCATGAGGCACCTCACAATACTCAGCAAAGGCATTTTCAAAACTTTCTACAAAAGGTCCTCCTGAAAAAGCTGTGTTTTCATAAACCTTTTCGAATTGCTCGAAAACCTCAGTTTTTATTTGTTGATGCTGACCTTTAAGATCAAGACAAGGAATTTTCATTGTACTTATTTTAAAAATCTAATTATTTTCGCAGGGTTTCCTGCTGCCACAGCGTTGTCTGGGATGTTTTTGGTGACCACTGACCCTGCTCCAATAAGTGCATTAAATCCTATGGTAATACCGCCTAGTATAGTAACGCTTGTTCCTATAGAGGCGTGGTCTTTAATTTCTGTTTTAACTAATTCCCAGTCTTCTTCTGTTTGCAGAGAGCCATCATCATTAATGGCTTTTGGGTACATGTCATTTATAAAAGAGACATTATGACCAATAAAAACTCCGTCTCCGATTTTCACACCTTCACAAATGAAGGTGTGACTGGATATTTTACAATCTTTTCCGATGTCAGCTCCTTTTTGAATTTCTACAAAAGACCCAACTTTAGTTCTATCTCCGATAGAGCAACCGTAGGCATTAACAAAGTTGAAGATTTTAACGTCCTCTCCTACAGTAACGTTAGTTAAACTTTTTTTTGGGCTATCCTCGGTTATTGTTTTCATCTTACAGACTAATTTCCTTACCCTTATTTTTAATAGATATTTGGGCTTTTTCTAGAATTTCCACTACCTCTAATCCTAGCTGGGCATTCGAGTCAGGTTTTGTTCCATGCGCTATAGAATTAATGAAATCTTCTGCCATAATAAATAGCGCTTCTACAATAGGGATTTTCGGGACATAAATATCACCTACTCTATAATCTGCATTAAATTCATTTTTTTCTTTATCTGACTTCACTTCGAAACTAGTATCGTAAATTTTAATTTTTTCGGTCGGTTCCATGTCATTGTAAACCGCCATTTTCTTATTTCCACCAATTAGCATTTGCCTTATTTTAACTGGAGATACCCACGAGCAGTTGAAATGCACTATTCTTTCATTTCCATACTTCAAGGTAAGAAACGCGATGTTTTCAATGTCATTGTCGGTGTGAGAAAGTCCAGTAGCTTGAATGGAAGTAGGTCTTTCGTTTAATATATACCGGCAGATAGAAATATCATGAGGAGCCAGATCCCAGAGGACATTCACGTCATGCTGGAAGAGCCCTAGATTTATTCTTGTAGAGTCGATGTAAGTGATGTCTCCGAAATCATTGTTGTCCACTCTTTCTTTTAGGTAGCGAACCGCTCCTGTATAGAGAAACGTATGGTCTACCATTAAGGAAAGGCCTTTAGATTTAGCTAGGTCAACTAATTCCTTTGCTTGAGCAAAGCTATCTGTCATAGGCTTTTCTACGAGAACATGCTTGTTGGCTAAAAGAGCCTTTTTGGCGAGGGCAAAATGAGTGTTTACAGGAGTAGCTATGACTACAGCTTCAACATCAGAGGTTAGAACAGTTTCGAAGTCCCTTTCTATTTTTATCTGGGGATATAAGGTGGCGCATTTTTTGGCGTTTTCTTCATTCAGCTCACACACGGAAACTAATTCACATGTGTTCAGGGAATTGAAGTTACGGACCAGGTTTTTCCCCCAATATCCATAACCAACTATAGAAATTCTAGTCATTTCAGTTATTGATGTTAATGCTCATTCTGCAGTTATTTATAAAATGGAATCAGTGCTTATTCTCATTCTATCGCTATGCATTGACTTGGGGAATCTGAAAAAGCGATGTTCAAATCAAATATATGAAAAATCTTCTTTTATCTCTTGCTGATTAGGAAATATCTTCAGGAAGATGGACTCTCCCTAGAGCTATTTGCATGAATGAAATAGAGATTATAAGAGAGGAAACCCATCCTGTCATAAAATACTTAAACTCAGCTACGTTAACTAAAAACATGAATGTGAGACAGAGTATAGAGAGACACAGAAAGAAGAAGATAGTCGTTGTGTTTATCCTTTTTGGTTTGAGTAGAAAGAAGATTAAACTTAGGACTGAGAGTAGAATAGGGGTGAAGTAACAGCTGAGAATTAGCAACTTGTAGATTTTGTAAATTAAATGATTTTCACTAAAAGATTTCCCTGGCCAATCAGAAGTAACGTTTCGTAAAACGAGATTTTTAAATCGACTAATTGATGCGGTCAAGAGCATAGAACTATGGGACGCTTTGAATAGATTAGATTTTTCTGAGATTGTTTCCCATAGGAGTGTTTCTTGATTGATTCTTTCGGGTAAAGAAAGGTTGGAATTGAATGAGGCTTTGCAATGCTCATTAATCTCATGAATATCTTTAGGTACAAATGAATCATTAAAGATGTAATCTGGAAAATGGTTTTCAATTTTCAAATTATCATTAGATAGAAAGTATCCCATCTCCGAATTCGGATAAAAGTGAACGTTATCACCGCCCCATAAGGCTATTAATTCTCTTAAAGCTAGAATCGTGGGTTTGTATGGTGAGTTGAAAGGATACTCCTCGGTCATGCACTCTTGAGAGAAAGAATAAGACAGGTTGTCTTGAAGTGGTATGAACTCTCCTGTGTTATAGTAGTTCCTCGAGACCCAAGAGGTTTCTATAACCAGTAATGGCATGAAAAAGAGCAGTAATCTAATTGAAATTAGCTTGAAGTTTTTAGACCGCAGGAGAGGAATAAATAAAATAGCTGAAATCGGTAAAAAGTAAAGAAGTAAAAACCCTCTAAGAAAAAACATCCAGGCAAAGAAGGAACCTGAAAGAAGTAATATTTTTTTGTTCTGATTAGTTAGACTTTTGAGTAAAAAATAGGAACCAATTATAAAACAGGACAGAGCGATACTTTCAGGGTATGTCCTTAATTCCCAAGCCACCGAAAAGCTGAAAAAGGTGTACGTAATTACTCCTAAACAGGAAAGGTAAATAGATGCTTTAACACTATTTCGGAGGAGCAGGTATAAAGCGTAACTGGAGAATAAGCCCAATAGAAACTGAAAGATCAAAAGCAGGAGTACAGCTGATTTTTGGGATAAGAATGCTCTGAAGATAACATAGGGAAACATATAGCCAGGGAGTCTGCCTACGTACGGGTGGTTAATATTTGAGGATTTCGCATAGGTTCCGTGTTCAATCAGATTGTCTACTGGTGCCAGCAATTCGCCATAATCATTGCTTTTGAATTTTTCAATGATTAAAGCATCATCTGTATGCGTATAAACTGAAGTAGCTAGAATGCCAAGGACAATTACTTTCAGTAGTATGATGAGGTAAATAGGAGTCTTTTTTAGTGCCATGGCTTTGTTATCTTGTCATTAACTTTTTTAGTCTCTCGGCTCCTCTAAAACCAAGTAGGTTATAGGCTAGGACATAACTTCTCGTATTTACTTCTGTGTTTTCTGGACGAAAATATTTCTTCAGATGGCTAGTTAAATCTTGATTTGCCTTGGAAAGGTCAAATTTGGCGGTTTGTCTAATTAAGCCAAATAAATACTGATCGATTTCATTTTGGTTATTTGTAAAAGTAATGGCTTCATTTACGGCTAAGTATTCTTTTATTCTTACTCTAAGATCGAATCTTCTGGCTAGGTTGTTTTGTTCGTTAGCGCTTATGGAGTTATTATCTCTTCTTATGATTCTTGTGTTTATTTGAGCATCAAAAATAACCTGTTGTGTTATTTTTAAGATATCAAACATTAGATTGTATTCCTGAGAGCTGGATAAGCTCTCATTCCAAGAAACACCCTGCTCTTTAAATAATGACGCATTGAATAGGTTGCTACAGGTGTTTCCTAAATCGCTTTTATATAGTCCCATCCAAAGTGAATCATCATTATCTGAATAGTTTCTTTTTCTAGTCTTTGAGCTTTGTAAATTGACAGTTTCGTAACTACCTACTATTAGTTGACAGGTTTTATTTTCATTGATGAGGTCTACTTGAGATTGAATTTTATCCTTAAATAGAATATCATCTGCATCAAGAAATTGAATGAAAGTTCCGTTTGATTCTTTTATTCCTGTATTCCTGGCAGAGGAAGCTCCTTTATTCTCTTTTGAAAGAAGTCTACAATTTACGTCTGAATTTTTTACCATGAACTGATTAACTATTTCTGTTGACTTATCAGTACTGCCGTCATCAATTACTATAATCTCTATTTGCCTATAGGTCTGTATTTGGCATGATTCAAGACACTCGATTATGAAAAGTTCAGAATTATAGCAAGGAATAATAATGGAGACTAAGATGTCGAGATTCGAGTGCATTTTAGGTTTTGGGTTGTGGAGTGATCACTGGGGTGAAAAGTATCAATTTAATAGGTTGGTTAAATTATTCAAAAGGGTTGGAATAGAATATTTTTCTATTGAATAATCTTGAGGGACATTTAGATTGTCTTTGTGATAGTCTTTTTTTATTTTAAGTAAGGACTCCCTAATGTTTCGTGGCTCTATGCTATAACCTATTTTATTATTAACGATATATTGACTTATTGGGCCATACTTAGAAAACACGGCTATTTTCTTGCGTAAGTGGATGTACTCATAGAATTTAGTGCTTTTGGTGTAGTTTAGGTCATCCGTAAGAAATAGCATGGCTAGGTCACTAGTGACAATTTTCTCTCCTACCTCCTTTAAAGAAACTTTCCCATGAAAAATTAATGTTGATTGGAGTGCATTGTTGTCAAACAAGTAGTGAGCTTCTTTGGGTATTGACCCGTAAAAGTTAAACACAAATTCCTGTTTGAGGTCTTTGTCGCCCAACAGCAACTTATATAGGGCTTCTAGGTGAGTTAGAGCCTTAGAGTAAAGAGAACCTGTAAAGACAATATTTATCCTGCTGTTTTGCTTTTTCTTAGTGTCAATATTAGAAAAATCTTCGGGGTCAAAACCATTTGGGATAACCTTGATTTTATTGGGGTTTATGTTTAAGCCCTTGATATATGTTTCGTGAATAGTGTCAACACAAATTAGATAATCGAAACTTTCAAAAACAGAGGATTCTAGATGTTTTTCTTCATGTAGTCTTTTCTGGTTTAAGTCAGAAATCCCATAAGAAATCCTGTTGTTGGCCCAAGGATCTCTGAAATCAGCGATAAAATTCACACTTGAAAACTTTACTTTTAGCTGAGCTACCTCACCCAAGTAGTGAAAAGGAGCTGCGGTGCAAATTATAGTATCAAAACCTTCATTTAATTTTTTTTGTACAAAGGGAATTAAGTTTAGATGCCATAAACTGCTTTTGTCATAGAGATTTCCTTTGACCTTTAGTTTTAAGTATTCAAGAGAAAGTCTGTATTGAATTTTTTGAAAAAGTGTTTTTGGGATTTTCTTAATTATCTCAGGATAGCTAGTAGGCAAGGAATGGACATGATTTTTTTCATGCAGGAGTTGTGCGTCTTTACTCCATGTGCTTAATTTGTCAGTAGTAAGCTTCGCATTAATAACCTCTACGTAATGTCCTGATTTCACAAGGTACTTGGCGAATTTGGCCCACCTTCTTCCGCCAACACCGGGATTGGGAGGGAAGCTATAACATACTAATAAGATTTTATTCAATTTGGCGGAAGTCTATCTGATGAGTATTCTTTCATGGAAGATAGAATTCTCTGAAACAACTTTCACTATATAAGTTCCTTTTTGAAATGAAGAAAGGTCTATAGAAGATGATTCTCTTAGCACATCTTTATAGTTGAGCTCTCCATAAGAGTTATAAATCAATAGTGAATAATCGGTATCCTTATCTAAAATGTCTATGAATAAAGTTCCTTTTGTCACAGGATTAGGGTACAGCGTAATCTTATCGTTCAGGGTTGAAAGCTGAATATTTGTACTTTCATCTGAATTATCCTCTAATACCATTCCTACACCAGAACCAGAAGTTCCAATTTGGCAGAATGTTCCATATTCACCAACCTGCGCGCCATTTGCAAATACAGGTTTGACAGCTATGCGGTATGCGGTGTTAGGGTCAAGACCGCTAAGAACTACAGCGCTAACGGTAGACTCTAAGACAACAGCAGGCCCGATCGGGGTGAAGGCCGGGTCGTCTAGTAAGATTGGAGCCAATTGCCAGAAATAACCAGTAGCTAGATTTAAGGCACCACAATTAACGGAAGAGCCATTGTTAATTATACTGTTACAAGTACCGGAGATCAATGATACATAGGGAATATCGGTGGTGAAAAACTGATAATATTCAGACCACGGCCCAGTCACCCCGCATGAGGTGACTCTAATCCGCACTGTGTATGCTCTGTTGAATATTAATTGGGTTGATGTATTGAGATACAGCCTGTTATTTCCTTGGGTGGTTTGAATAGTTTCAAGGAGTGATCCGAATTCAGAGAACTCCCAGTCCATGATCTGATCATTGTGTGTGTTAGCGGCTGCAATGAAATCGGCTCCAGGATTTAAAAAGGCACCAATGTAAGTTCCTGACAATACGGTAGTGGGCTCGTCTTCAAATACGAGGTCATAACCTTGTCCGTAACCACAGCCTAAGCCATTTACGACAGATTCGATAGAGACTTCATAGGTGTTTCCATAACAAAAGAAAGGACTAGCGAGTGTTCCTGCTTCGTCTTCTGCATCATCAAGACTTACTTGGTAGAAATCCCCGATAATAACGAAGACGTATGTCTCATTGGTCGTTGTGTTTCTAAATTTCCAACGAGTCTCTTCGACTGTAGAACCAATTATTCTTCTGATGTAATCGGTTAATCGATAACTGTTCCCGTTGACGTTAGTTGTTCTAAAAGCCCCAGCGAGCACCTTTTCAGGTAAACTTGAGTATTGTAAATCGAATACTCCTGTGTTGGTTATTCCATCGGCAGAGTGAATTCTTAAATAGTAATTATCTCCTGGGACCAAAGTGGTGTACCAGATGACTTCTTCACCAATTCCTATTGCCGTATTTGTGCATGTTAAAGAAGTAAAGGTGTTGTCTAACAGCTCTAGCACACCATCAAATGAAGCGGAGTTCAAAATAAACTGGGCTCCTTGCGTTACTGCTGTAAATTGAATAAACCCATCATCATCAGCTACTGCGGAACAGGTTGCCGCTAGGGTTGAGGTAAACCCACCGATGTTTCCTGCTAAATTTGAGGGGGATTCATAAACAGGTAAAACAATTATAGAGCTTCCATCTGGTTCGTTACTTTGTGAGTATATAGATAGACTCAAAAACAACAAAAAGGTCATTATAGTTAATTTCATCAGGTCACAGACTAAATTAGGTTATATCCAAATTTAATGAAAATTCACGACCCTTTAACTCGGTGCAATCTTTAAACTATTGAGGAGACTGTCTCTCTGATTAAGTTTTCTGTGGTTTCTGATGACAATTCTTTTGCCTTTGAATCAACTTGTTGTTTAAATTCATCTATTTGAAGTGGGGAGATGGATTGGATAGTCACGGCCATGCTTTGTACGGTGTAATCTTCTGAGCATATCCCTAGTCCGTTTCGTTTTATGAGGGTTGACATTTCAGGATTAGGAGAAGTAACGAGGCATAATCTGGCCTGTATGAATTCGTAAATCTTGTTGGGAAGGCAATTTAGGGAATTGTAGTTTACTGGAGGTAGAAGAAAAAATCCTATATCGAAATTCGACAGGAGTGGAATTATTTCTTCGAAATTTACTGGGGGAATAAAATGAATATTTTCATGTTTTCTAGCAAGTTCTTTCATTTCTGCTAAGTACACTTTGTCTACTGGCATAAGCATTAAATACAGTTCATATTTGTCTTTTGGCAGGAACTTCATCAATTCTATTGACTTGTGTAAAGAGCGTCCTCGGATGCAGCCTCCATGATGTATTATGCGTATGGGGTATTTAGTTTTATTTGGAATGGTTTCAAAGTAGGGTTTGTCATTCGGTACAAAAACGAAATTTTTGATTTTAAATTCATCGATATACGTTTGGCCAATAATGTTGGCTACACAAAATGTTGTTTCTGCTTGTGGTAAGTATTTTTGAAGGATAAAATCTACACTCGGTTTATCATTTATGACCCATTCTACTTTATGTTCAAATTGACGAGGGTAATACTCATGTGCATTAAAAATAAATGGCACCTTTTTCAATCTACTCAGTTCTTTGGTTAAAACTAGCGAAGAAGGGTGGTGATTGATGATGCAATCAAAATCATGCCTTAGAATAAGTTTTAACTTGTTTCTGTGCTGATTATTCCATAGATTTCTTTCTAACGGATGTTTGAAAAAATCACCCGACAGAAATCTGTTTACTCTGTCAGTTAAACTTTTTAAGCGGGTAGGTTTGACCGATGACGTGAAAAAATCAGCTGTTGACGGCAGCAGAATGACATTTAGATTGGAATTGTACTTTTGTTTAGAATCAAATTTTTTGGTTACTAAAAGGACATTGAAGCTTGATAAAAGAGCATTGAGTTGTTTGTGAACCCTAGGCGCTCTAGTGCAGTCATCCTCGTAATATATTAAGATTGTTTTCATGATATTCAGACAGTTGAATAATTAGCTGGAAAAATCGAACTATTTCCTGGCTTATTAGGTGAGCCAATTTCCCAAAGGTCACCTGCGGTTATATTTAACTGAAAAGCATTGTCTATGTAGTCTAAAATGTTATCAGGTCTAGGGCGAGATTCATGCGCTATTAGACGGATGTAATATTCTTCAGCACGAAGATAAAGTCCTGGGATTTCAAGTTTAAAAGAGCCCATTGAGCCAGCTGGAGAGTTGTCTTTAAGCATGAAGCCCATTTCGTCACTTCTGAATACAGCCACTATGTTCTCGTACTTGTCTAAAATCACAGTGGAAATAAAACCTTGATCCAGTCTTAAGCTTTTCAGTTTCTTATAGTCAATTTTTAAGGTTAGTGATTCTCCTGATATAGCTTCTGAGGTTTGTGTTCCATTTTTGTCCACGATAGAAAGTTGCGAAAATCTAAAATGGGTTCCTCCCTTTCTGTCCTCTCTCAAAGCGAGATCCGCAGTAGCGAGATCACTATACTCGGACATATAAAAATCCACAGCTTCATTAGCTGTTCCTGAATATATATGCTTCCCCTGTTTAAGTACAATACCTCTGTCGCAAATATTTTTTACCGAAGACATGTTGTGACTAACGAACATCACTGTTCTTCCTTCACTATTTGATACATCTTTTATTTTTCCTACAGCTCTTTTTTGAAATTCTGCATCTCCTACTGCGAGCACCTCATCGACTATTAGAATTTCAGGTTCTAGAAATGCAGCCACGGCAAACCCTAATCGGACTCTCATTCCGCTAGAAAATCTTTTAATGGGAGTATCAACATACATGGCGCATCCAGCAAAATCGATAATGTCATCAAATTTCTTTCGAATTTCAATTTTCGACATTCCTAAGATAGCGCCGTTTAGAAAAATATTCTCTCTAGCGGTCATCTCCTGGTTCATTCCTGTTCCCACTTCGAGTAAGGAGGCGATTCGTCCTTTGGCTCGGATTTCACCAGTTGTAGGAGCAGTGATTCTGGAGATAAGCTTTAGTAAAGTCGATTTACCGGCACCATTTTTACCTATAATCCCAAGTACTTCGCCTGGTTTCATTGATAAGTTTATGTCTTTTAACGCCCAAACAAAATCACTTTTGGCGTTTCCGCTCCTGTCGTTTAATTGACCTACCTTACTATATGGATCCTCCTTTCCTCTAGATTTTGCCCACCAACGGTTCAAATCTTGTGAAAGAGTTCCTGTCCCTACCTCACCTAGTCTGTAAAGCTTAGAGAGGTTTTCTATTTCTAAAATGTTTTGCCCCATAGTTAAACTGTGTCAATAAAGTTTTGCTCAGTTTTATTAAACAGAATGAATCCGATGAATAAAATTACAATAGTCATTCCTGCCGCATAACCTAAACCATACAGGCTAAATCCACCTGCTTTTTCTCCAATAAATGAATATCTAAAAGCTTCGATAACATGAGTAACGGGGTTGGCTTTAAAGATAAGTTGCATTTTTGCCGGGACTTTAGTCAATGGTAAAATCACGGGAGTTAAATACATGAGCAGTTGAGTTCCGTATTCAATGGTGAACTTGAAATCTCTATACTTAGTGGTTAGGGAACTAAAAATCAAACCTAATCCTAACCCAAACCCACTAAGGATTAACATGTATATAGGAAGTAGAAATCCGGTTTGGTTTACTTCTACGATAGTTCCGGTTAAGAGGTGGTAAGATAAAAAAAGTAAAAAAAGTAAAAACTGAATCCCGAAATTAACAAAGGAGGCGGTCACTTTAGATAGTGGTATGATGATTCTAGGAAAATAAACCTTCCCGAAAATACTCATATTAGTTATAAATGTTGTGGCGTTTTGAGTAAATGAGGTGGAAAATAGTCCCCAGCAAACCACACCACTCAAGTAGAATAAGTCTTGAGGTAGGCCAGCAGGAGATAGTTTAGCTACGTTGCCAAACACGAACATAAAAACTAAGGTGCTAAGAAGAGGTTGTACAATAAACCAGATTGGGCCAAGAATAGTTTGCTTATAAATAGTGACTATGTCCTTTCGAACAAAAAGGAGTAACAAATCCTTGTATTTAATTAGTTCCTTGATGTTAAGGTCCAACCATTTTCTTCTTGGTTTAATTAAAAGATCCCATTCGTTATTCTGTGACATGTCTTTCAATTAGGTCCTCTTTTTTTACTTGCCTTTGGTGTTTGGTAATACTCTCCATATCCATATCCATATCCATATCCATACCCATACCCATACCCATATTTATCTGCATAATACGAATAGGCCTTCTTCCATTTGCTCATCTTAATGTTGTTTAAAATCAAGCTGACGTTGGCAATGTCATTCTGTTGCAATGACTCCTCTAGAAATTTAATTCCATGCTTGCTTGCCTTTTCCGTGTTTAGAACAAAAATAGAATTGTCTACTAGCTTATGAAGAACCAAGCTATCATTGATTAAGATTAATGGGGGTGTATCTAGGATTACATAGTCATAATTATTCTTTAATTCTCGCACTAACTCCGCTGTCTTTTCACTTAAAATAAGCTCTGAGGCATTTGGGGGTATGGGTCCAGCAGTTATTACATCTAAATTTTCAATAACAGAATTAATTATGCACTCTTTTACCTGCTTTCGGTTTGTGAGTATTCCTGATACTCCCACAGAATTAGTGAGTTTAAAAGTCTTGTGAACTTTAGGTTTATGTAGATCAAAATCTACCAAGGCTACTTTTTTACCCGCTTTGGCGAGTATTGAGCTCAAATTTGTGCTGACAAATGTTTTCCCCTCTGAGGGATGAAGGGATGAAACTAAAATAACATTTCCGCCTCTTTTAGTCAGTAAATACTGAAGATTTGTCCTTAATGTCCTAAGCGATTCAGTGATGTTTGACCTGGAGTTTTCAAGCACTGCTAAGGGTTGAGCTTCTATGTGCTCGTAATAAGGGATTGCTCCTAAAACGGAGAGTTTAGAGATAGACTTAAGCTCGTTTAAACTTTCAATTCGTTCAAAGAAAGAAGTCCTTAAAAGCCCAATTAAAGCTGCGAGTATAAAAGAAATACCGGCAGACACATAGATTGTTTTTGATTTGTTGGGGCCGGTTCTTCCAATACTTCTCGCGTTTTCTATGACTCTAATCTCAGGGAGGATGGCCGCCTTGGCTATTACAGTGGAGGCTTTAGATTCTAGTAGATAAACATACAAACTTTCGTTTACTTTTAGCTTTCTATCTATCTCTAGTAAGGCCCGTTGTGATTTAGGTAAGTTATTTAACGAACCAGAGAGGTTTTCTAACTTTCTCTCAATTGACCCGAGATCTTCTTTTAATGCTCTTTGCGAGTTTTTAATGTACGTTTCTACTCTCGATTGCTTAACCTGAATGAGCGAGTCTTGAGTGATGACACTATGAGCGGTTGTCTTAAAATCATTGAGCATTTCTTCTCGGCTTGCTCTCTCGTCATGCAAGTCGTTCACTTGAGTTGATAAAAGGACGTCGCTAGAGTACAGGTAAAAACTAGGTGGAATATTACCAGTCATGCTTGTGTCAGTAACGAATTTGAGCAGTTCGGAATAAGAATTAGTGATGTTTAAAAGGGAGGTCTTTTCTTTTTCTAAGTCCAGGTAATTCTGAAATAAAAAGTCTTGCTCTTTGTTGATGTCAATAATGTTTTTGGTGCCTTTAAACAGCTCAATCGCATATTCTAGAGAGTCCATGATACTCTCTAATTCTATAAGTTGTTTTTCTATATATTTTTGAGTGTTTTCGTTAACATGGTATTGTTTTTCTAGAGAGTATTCTATGTATACCACAGAGAGCGTGTCTAAAAACATCTTGGCGTAAGAAGGAACTTCATTATTTACGGCTAGTTCAAGAATACTCGTGAAATCAACGTTTTTAACTTTCAAACTATTTCTAAAAGAAGAGATGAGTTGTTTATCACTGTATGCTGTTAAGTAGTATTCGTAATCCGTAAATTGGCCTTGAGTGGTGATGTCTAATAAGGAAGTTGGGAGAATAGTTAGGTCACCCAAATTAGCGTCATGGTCCTTCATGTCACCGCCTAGAGGGTAGATGAACGATTGAGTGGTGCCGTTTAGTTCATATTCAAGCCGAACATTTTTGTGGTCAATAATTTCTAGTTTGATAGGCTTGTTAAGAGTTTCTTTCAGTTTTCTCCAGTCTACTGAGATGGCTAAAGCAGGAAAGGAGGGCACTTTTTCTCTTTTCCATCTACCTTGAATAAAGTACCCAACATTAAGGTGAAGTCTCTCTACAGCCTTGTCTATTAAATCGTAAGACGTAATAATTCTTTTTTGGTTTTCTATATCAGCATACTGACTAAAATAACCAAAATTACTTCTTAACTCACTTTGGTAATTATAGGTCTCATCACTTTTAAGAAGTATTTCTGACTTTGCCCCATGTATGTCGGGTAGTCTGTAGGTATAAAGGTAAGCTAATGTGTATGCTAAAAGAGGGAATAGAAGAAGGACTAGCCAGTTTTTTTTTAGGTATTTATAGGCAGGCCTAAGGTCGTCTATTGTGATTATGCTTCCTGTGTTATTCATTAGAGTAGTGCGCTAATTCACTTGCAAATATAGTTGTCTAGTTATAGGTTCATAAGGATTTGTTTGAAAGAATCTACTTATTCGGTTTATTCTTTAAGGGAGTTATAGTAAATTTGAAGTACAAATTAATTACAGGAATGTTCAAACATTTAGTTTTATTCATTTTCATTCTTTTTGTAGTGTCCAGTTTTGGGCAAGACTCCCCATTCCCGGATGATACGCCCTGTGGCCCTCCTTTTGGAGACCCTTGCCCTATTCCTTTGGACGGTGGTGTGAGCATTCTCATAGCTGCTGGATTGATTTATGGAGGGAAAAAAGTCAACGAATTAAATAAAAAGGGGTAAGGAATAGTGAGCCATTCGATAAAGAAATTTTTCATTTTTTTTGTAGTTTGTCTTCTCGTCTGGTACACGCTCTATGAGCTGGTATTAAGGCCCAGTATTATTTATGACGCATGGGTTATAGAGAGTATAGCCCAGCAGGCTGGTCTATTGTTGGAGTGGTTTAACTATACTGTTCAGGTCGAAGATAGGCTCTACACGGGCTATTTAAATTATGTCAGTTTAGTTGGGAGTCAAGGGGTTGTTATTGGTCCAGGCTGCGATGGATTGGTGGTAATGGCTTTATTTTCTTTTTTTATACTATGTATGCCCGGTGCTGTAAAGCATAAGCTGTGGTTTATTCCTTTGGGTGTCGTTAGTCTTCATGTGTTAAATGTAATTAGAGCTTCTGTTTTAACTGTTATTATGGCTAAGAATCCAGAGTGGCTTGCTTTTAACCATGACTATACGTTTACTGCTTTAATTTATGGCTTTGTCTTTTTGCTTTGGGTTAGTTGGACGAAATGCGTTGCAAACTCACTTAGCGCAAATGAAAAATGAGAGGAACCGTCATTTGTTTTGTCATTGCTACGCTGGCGCTTGGTTTTTTCCAGGAAAGAGTAAAGATTAGTATAAATTTTAATCTAAAAAGTGCGGGCTTGATTGCCGATTACGACTCGCTGGATGCTGAGAGCAGGATGAGGGCTATACAGAAATCTAAGATTGGCAGGCCCTATGATTACTATTACAGTCACAAGTCAGTAAATTTGCTGTACAGGTTAAACGTAAGAGAGTTGGTCGTGTTAAAGTGGTTGGCGTCTGTTTTGTTTGTTTTTACGCATTTGAGTCTGGGTCTGTGGCTGCTTAAAGCGCTTAGATTAGGGATGCGTAGATGGCTAGTTCAGGGATATGCTCTCTTGTTTGGTGCGGCAGCTGTGGTATATATAATAGGTGTGGTTTTGGGTGTGGACTTTTACCTCCTGGCGAGGAGGATTGTAGGTTTTCTGCAGTCACCATTGCCGGTTCTCGTTCTAATTATACGTAGTAAATTTGATTCTAATGATGGGTAAGGTATTTCAAAATAAATTTAGTCCAGAGTCTAAATTATGGGTTTTTCAATCGGATAAAGAGTTGGATGGTGAGTCTGTGCTGGGCGAGTTGTCTTCATTCTTCGCTAATTGGCAGACTCATGGCCGAAAAGTTGAAAGTGCTTGTTCCGTTATTGAGGGGAGGTTTCTTCTAGTGGTGGTAAATGAGGGTAGCTATACAGTATCGGGTTGTGCTATAGATGAGCTTACAAAGACTATACGTAAAGTAGGTGAGGGACGTAATTTAAATTTACTAGATCGGGGTGGGTTTTACTATGTTGTTTCGGAGGGGTTGTCTTATGTAAAGTTCACGGACTTTAAAAAGCTTTACCAGCAGGGAGTGTTAAAGGATGATACGGATTTTTATGATGCTTCCATTAGTATTAATCGCGAGCTGTCTACCAGGTGGGTTTCTAAAATTAAAGATTCATGGATTAAGAATAGGTTTTTGTGATCATTAAACGGCTTTTAGTCTATCATTATAAAAAGAAATAATTTTTTTTATTGTGTCAGTTCGAGATTATTTCTTATCTTGCCCTACGCTATTCAAAAGCACAAGGATTAATTTACTGACCAACGGACTCTCTATTCTTGAGAGGTTTTCCCCTTATTTTGGAATGCCAAAAAACTAACTAATTTTTTTACAGTATTGATAAACAAGTGTTTAAAAAAAGTATCAGGTTTTAAAATACCTAGTATACATCGGTGTTCATCCGGTGTATTTTGCGTTGCAATTCAATCAAATAACATATAATAATTATTAACCAATAACCAATAACCAATTCAAATGAAAAAAATTTACAAAAAAATGACTTTGCTCTGCTGTATGGCAGTATTAGCTCTGTCTAGTGGGGTGTTTGCTCAAGCAGACTGCTCTACTGCTGTCGATGTAAGTGCTGAAGGCGCTTTTAATACGGGTGCTGTAACTGGTGCTTATGATGTTACTGTTGCCTCTTGTATGCAAAGTGCTCCTGACGCGATGAACTGGTTCTCCTATACGGCTACTGCTGATGGTGAATTAACGGTATCTTCTGTAGGTAGCGGTGTGGACACTCAGTGTGCTGCTGCTACTGGTGCATGTGGAAGTCTTACTGAAGTCGCTTGTAGCGAGGATTTCAATCCTGCTTACGAATCTGAAATGTCTTTCCCTGTAACTACTGGAGAAACATATTCTATCGTTTGGGGTAATGGCTGGGGTGGTGCTGCAGCTAGCTTTTCGGTTGCTTTTACTGCAGCAGTTGCAGGCGAAGGATGTACAGTAGCTTCCGCTTGTAACTTCGATCCAGCGGCTACTGTTGAAGATGGTTCTTGTATCTATGCTGCTCCAGGATTTGACTGTAATGGTGACTGTCTAGTAGGTGTTGCTGTAGTTTATGCTGCAGGAGGTTTTGCTGGAGAGAATAGTTTTACAATTAATGATTGTGATGGTAACGTGTTAGCTTCTATGGCTTCAGGAACTGTTGGATTTAATTCTTGTGTTATTTTGCCTGCTATTTATACAGTGATTTTGACTGATTCTTATGGAGATACTTGGAATGGTGGAACTTTAACAGTTGATGGTGTTGTTTATGATCAGCCTGCAACTGCTGGAGCTGGTACAGCTACTTCTGATACTTACCAGGTTGGTTCGTGTCCAGTTTATGGGTGTACGGATGTAACAGCTGCTAACTATGATGTGACTGCTACCGTAAATGCAACATCATCTACAGATCCAACTGACCCATGTACTTATGGAATACCTGGTTGTACAGATGCTACAGCTTGTAACTTTGATGCTGGTGCCACTGCTAACGATGGTTCTTGTACATATGCTGCTGCAGGATTTGACTGTAATGGTGACTGTTTAGTAGGTTCTCCTGTTGTAATAACACTT
>Ga0209302_10000365_pt1 | contig 27363 bp, 24 predicted proteins | sample ArcOceMetagenome_2_FD_187445 | JGI IMG/M metagenome (GOLD analysis project Ga0209302, IMG submission 187445) | Marine eukaryotic phytoplankton communities from Arctic Ocean - Arctic Ocean ARC135M Metagenome (SPAdes) (version 2) | ecosystem: Environmental > Aquatic > Marine > Oceanic | place... | reverse complement strand
GGTTAAAGGAAGCGCTTTGGATGTTGTTGTAGATCTTAGAAAAGGAAGCCCTAGTTTTGGGAAAAGCTTCAGTATTGTGCTTTCTGAGGAAAACAAAAAACAATTGTTTGTTCCTTGTGGATTTGCTCACGGTTTTAGTGTATTAGAAGATGCTACCGTATTTGCATACAAATGTGACGCCTACTATAACAAAGAAAGTGAACGAGGTATTGTATATAATGACGCAACCTTAGCCATAGATTGGCACCTAACTAGTAATGCTATGATTGTTTCAAAAAAAGATCTTGAATTACCTACATTTCTGGAAATTACAAAATGAAAAAAATATTAGTCACAGGATCAAATGGACAGTTGGGCCAGTGTTTGAAGCAGCAGCTCCAAAACATCGGTGATGTTTCATGCTATTTTGCAACTAGAGAAGACCTGGATATTACAAATAATGATGTAGTACACCAATTTTTTGGTGAACACAACTTTGATTATTGTATTAATACAGCGGCCTACACCAATGTGGAGAAAGCAGAGAGTGAACAAAAAGAGGCTTTTTTAATAAACGCAGAAGGAGCATATAACCTTGTAAAAGCCTGCAAAAAGTACAATGTGGTATTGCTACACATATCTACAGATTATGTGTTTGACGGCATGGCCAAAACACCTTACCAAGAACAGGACCCCACAAATCCTTTAAATGTATATGGAGCCTCTAAATTAAAAGGGGAACAACATATAGGTGATACTTGGAACAAACATTTTATTATCCGCACCTCTTGGCTTTATAGCCAGTATGGACATAATTTTTTAAATTCCATGCTTGAATTTGCTGAGCAAAAAAAAGCATTAGCCATTACAACACAGCAAACAGGGACCCCCACCAATGCAAATGATTTAGCACAGGTGTTAGTAACTATCATAAAAACAAGAAATACGCGTTATGGTGTATACCATTTCAGCAATCAAGGAGAAGCCACTTGGTATGATTTTGCTACAGCTATTTTTAAGGCAACTGGAGAAATAGATACCGTAAATCTTGCAAAAACCGAGCATTACGCTACTTTTGCTAAAAGACCTGTTTATAGTGTTCTTAATTGCAACAAGTTAAAAGTTACTTTAGGAACTCAGTATAAAAACTGGGAAGACAGTTTAATACATTTGATACAAAAAACAAGAAACGCTAACAGCCTCTTATAATAATTTAACACCTAAGATATGTCCAGTAATAACAACCAAAACAATAGTGAAGAATTAGACCTTAACTTGATTATAGATAAAATTAAAGGCATGTATCATTCAGGGTTAATTTCTTTGTACACCATTTTTAACTTTTTTATTAAATCCTGGATTGTGGTTCTTGTTTTAATTATCGTAGGTGCAACCTTGGGATTTTTTAATACAAATGACAACCCGGCAAGAGAAACGCAGCTCTATGTTAGGGTAAATGGTAATTCTGGAGCAATCGTGTATGATGCCTTAAATCAGTTACAATTTAAGATACAAGAGAAAGACTCTGTACTACTTGAAAAAAAGGGGTTTTTCAAAAACAGTGTGTATTATATCCATAGTCTAGAGATAGAGCCTTTGGTTAATATTTTAGAGATAATTGATGCCACAGAATCTAATAACAGAAATCTTGAAACTGTTATGGACCAAGCTCAATATGAAGACGAATTGTTAACCTCTGAGGTCTTTGTCCCTCAGTATAGGTATCACAAAATCTCCTTAATTGGTGATTATTGGAGTTCTCAAAAAACAATAGATGCATTAGTAGCGTATTTAAATGACAATCCTGTTTTAATAAAACAAAATACTCTTTTAAAAGAAAGTTTGACTTTTAGAATAGCAAGAAATTTTGAGAGTATATCTTATATGGATTCTATTTTTAATACTTACGGCCGCCCAATTAGTGAGCTAACAAAAGGTACCGCCTCAGAGATCTCTATGGTAGATATAAATGTCACCAACATCCACATGCTTTTTGATCAAAAAGCATTGTTAATGGAGCAAAATGAAAAACTTCAGTTGCTCCTGCTTAATCAAGACAAAACAGTATCGCTTATCAATAAGCCTATGTTGTCTGTCAAAAAAAGTATTTTGGATGTTAAAATGGTTACCTATCCAATACTTCTTATTGTTTTGTTTGTGATGCTTTCAATGATGCGTTATTATTTTCAAAAAGCAAAGAACTTGAGTGATCAACGAAATATCTTAGACACAGAATCTACAGATAACGTAAATTAATTTTAAGATGGAAATACGCGCTGTCCTAAAAAAAATTAAAGGAAAAAAAACGACTATATTATTTGATCAAGCATTATTTTCTCTTTTTAATTTTGGCTCTATTTTTGCACTTTCAAAGCTAGCAGATGTGGCTATTTTTAGTGACTTTGTTGTATTTCAAAGCAATGTTTTTTTTCTGTTTATTTTTTGCACCTTTTTTTTGTCATCCCCAATTCTTGTGCTGTATCCTAAAAAATGGCGAGAACATGAAAAAGAATATCTAAGAGCGCTACTTTCTTCAAATTTGTTATTAAACCTATCCATAGGATTGGTTTTGTTTTTCCTATTAAAACAGCAAGGTTTGTATATCTCCTTTGTTTTTGTAGTTGGCATTCCTTTTTTAATGATCACTTTTGATATATTCAAAAAATACATGTTTAGCTCAAATAGGATACCCCTTTATCATACATGGGTTGCTTCTCTTTTATTAAATATTGTCTTTTTTTTCTGTGTTTTTTATTTCAAATCTAGGCTCACGTTTTCGACAATTTTAGGCATCTACCTTTTTGCATATGCAGTAGCAACTTTTTATTTAGTGCTAATCTTCTTAGTTAAGAACATATTAAGTCTCACGTTTTTTATTCCAAATTTGAATAAAAACATTCATTTTTTTGCTGTAATTAAGCATCACTTTAAATACTCAAAATGGATTATACTCGGCGGAATTGCTTATTGGGGATATGCCCAGGGACTATATATTTATGCAAATGAACTAAACACTTCAGCCCTTGGTATTGGGAAGATAAAAACGGTTCAAAACTTGCTTGGCATCGTAAGTATATTTATAATAACTGTAGAGAATTTTTACACCCCTATGTTTTCAAATTTTATTCGGTTACACCCTACAAAAAATATAAGTGAAATGGTTGGAAAAGTGTATCGAGAAAACTATATAAAGGCGCTTGGGGTGTTGTTAATTATTCTTGTTTTTTCACTTGTATTTTATGAAATTTTATATGTTGAGAAATATGGAGATGCTTTAGTAATTATTATTATATACTGTATTTGTCAATCTTTAATGCTTTTTCTAAGACCCATAACAATGGCTTTAAAGGCTTTGGAAATCACACGTCCATTTTTTATTGGACACCTAATGGCTACACTTACAATGTTGGTGGTTGGAAGTATATTAATTAAAAAATATGACTACATTGGAATGGCTATATCTTTTGCCTCAGCTATTGCTGTTTTTTCAATTATCATTGTTGGATATTACAAGAAAAATAACGCCGTTAACACCATCAATAGTTAATGCTACTGCTTAAAAAAACATATCAAGCTTTTTTTATTTTAGGAGTTTTTCTAATTCCTTTTAATTCTGACATCCCAAAATGGATGGGCTTCTTGGGGGAATACAGCTCAGATTCTTCTCCCTTGTTTTTTATCATTTCATTTATTTTTTTACTAGTATACCAATTAAAATCCGGGAAGATATATATCCCCTATCGTACCATTGAGTATCAACTTTTAATGCTTTTCATTGCTGTGTTGTTTTTTGTTACACTATTAAATATCCATCATATTATAGATTATTATTTTAAGCAAACCTCTGGAACAATGCGTTTTGTTAGACAAATGATTGCGTTATTAATCTCTGCCGGAGCATTCCTTTACACGTTTTTAAACGTAGGAAAAGATTTTGGGGCACTCCCATTTTTCTTTCTCTTGAGAAAACTATTTTTAATAAGTTTTGTGTTGGTTTTTTGCTGTGGATTTGTGGAGTTTTTAATAGTGACCTTTAATTTGACTCAACTACGCCCAATTTTTGATCTTTTTGATATGTTCCCTTTTGTAAATACACGGCTTGACTTTAAGCTAACCCGTGTTTCATCCTTAACTTATGAGCCACCGGCACTAGGAACTTATTTGATCACTGCTGCTGGATTTTTGTTTTCTTATATTCTTACTGGAAAAAAAATCATCAGGTTTTTACCTTTTGTTTTGTTAGTGTTTTTGGCAATAGTGTCTAAATCAAGAACTGCCTTTGTAGTGATTCTTTTACAGGCTTTTGTTGGGGTAATCTTAACGTATATCTACTACAAAGATTTCAGAAAATACTTTAACATAGCCTTGCTTTTTACAGTTATTGGGGTTGCTTCAGTATCCTTTGTTTATAGAGCGGCTGTCACAGAGGCCATACAGGAGCGTATTTCTTCTTTTGACTTTACAGACACAAAATTTAGTCAAACAAATAATTCTGTTTCAAATAAATCACGCCTTGGGATACAAACGGCAATGATTCAAACAATAAAAGAGTATCCAATCTTTGGAACTGGATGGGGGCAACAGGCCTTTATTTCAAGGTATCACTATCCTAATTGGGCCCTAAAAAACAATTATGAATTTACCGCCAGGTATAGAAATCAATTCGACAAGTCATTCCCTCCTGGATTTAATCTATACCTAAGAATTGCCGCAGAGGCAGGAATGGTGGGTCTAATTTCTTTTTTGCTATTTTTATTTGTTATCGTAAACAACACCACGTTTTGGTTCAAAAAAGACACTCAAACCAAATTTATACCAATTGTCCTGCTAATAAGTTTTGTTGGATATATTTTTAATTGGCTACAAATAGACAGCTTTAAACTTTATGGATTTTGGCTATGTCTTGCCCTTTTTATCTTATACAAAAACAGGAAGCTAGACACAACCCACTAACAACGTATTATTTCTATAGAGTTTGTGTGAAATTTAACAGCGATCTGTCAATGGTTTCTGTAAGTTTTTTTGGTGCTATATAAGGTGTTTCTAAATGACGTACAACCTCTTGTAATGTTTCACTTGGAGATATTTCGCCATCCATAACCCGCAGGGCTTGGTGTTGCCCAACATCATCTAAGAAGTCTGAACATTTTCTATGATATTCTATTAAAACAAAGGGAACATTGGCATAACAGGCAAAAATACTAGCATGTAATCTTGTCGAAATCATAAAATCACACCTAGATATTTCATCCCAAGTGCTCTTAATATTCGGTGTGTATGGGTAAATGCTATACCTTTTTGGATCTACTGCTGCTAGCAACTCATTTGTAGGGTCGGTGTCTCCAAAAGATTCATTTCCGTTAATTATAAATACTTTTAAAGTGTAGTTTGTTTGTTTTATCAAAAGATCAATAAGCTGTTTGAAATAACTATTTCTTTTGGTTTGTTTTAATAAATCACCTCCCGTATACTGCTCATGATTACAAATGCTAATACCAATTGTTTTGGCGGTAGTTTTAGCGCTTTTATCTATAGTAGTGTAGTTATACATCATTGGCATAAGCGCCGCCAAATCAAAAGAGTTTACTACGTTTGCTGTAAGATTTAGGGAGGAAACATAATCATATGATCGTTGGTCTCTTAAGGAAATAAAAGCGAGTTGTTTTAAATATTTTTGGACCTGTTTCTCCTCTTTTATAGATTTGAACGGCCCAACCGAAACCCCCATAGCACCAAGTTTGAGTTTGTTGTTATATTTAGAAATAATTCGGCCAAGAGCCTTATTGCTATGAAAAGGAAGTTTACTGAAAGTAGAGCCTCCAGCCGAAATCATATAATCGGAGTTTTGTAACTCTTGGAAAAAAGAAACCCTGTCTAAGCCTTTACCTTTAGATGATTTTGCCTTAATAGCGTGAACAGTTTTAGGTAGTTGTGCTCCAATGAAAACGTTGTTAGTACAAGACCAGAATTTTTGTGCGCCCCAAGAAGAAACCTCCACAAATGCATCATCTCCTGCATTTTTAAATCCGTAAAACCCTTCGTAAGTGATTTTCATATCCGTAATTTATGGTAAAGAAAAGAATTTAGAACCATAAAAATTACTTCTTTCCAATTATTTATTTGTTTTCAAGTGAGTAAAATGATAATGAATCAAATTGGTATATTTACAAAACAAAAAGCTGTAAAAGATTAAATTAATGAGCCAAGTAATAAGTGTCATAATACCGGTTTACAACTCACAGGATACTATTGAGCTTGCCTTAAAATCTATCTTTGCACAAACTCAAGGCCGCTTTGAAATAATCCTAATTAATGATGGTTCCTCAGACGCAACTAAAGCTATTATTGAATCATTTGTTTTGCACAATAAAGCACATAAAATCTTAGTTTATAATAGAGAGAATTTTGGTGTGTCTATCAGCAGAAATTTTGGTTTAAAAAAAGCAAGTGGCTCACTAATTGCATTTTTAGACAGCGATGATGCTTGGCATCCAGAAAAAATAGCAAAGCAGTTAGAAATTTTAAGTGCCGATGCCTCTATCGATCTTTTAGGCACCAATAGAGATGGACAAGAGTTTAAACGGTTTTTTAGTTTTAAAATCAGTGAGCTAATGAAAATTTCCCCAAAACTATTATTGTATAAAAACTTTTTCATGACCTCTTCTCTAATTTTTAAGAAAAGTATTATAGATAAGGTGGGGTATTTTAATGAGCACATGAACCACTCAGAAGACTGGGAATATTGTATTAGAATTGCACAGCACTTTAATGTTCATTTGTATAATAAAAGCATGGTGCATTCAATTTCAGGAAAGGCAATGTTCGGTGAATCTGGATTGAGTGCAAATTTAGTAAAGATGCAATATGGAGAGTTATCAAACCTAAGACTTGGTTATAGATTAGGGGTTGTATCGTTTTTTGAGTATTTATTTTTAAACCTATACTCTATCTTAAAATTTGTAAGAAGAGTATTAATTAGCATTTTAAGAAAACTATCGTAATGAACATTAAGCTAGCCTCTATATATCATTACCTGTTTTTAATATTGTGCTTTGTAATTCCATTTCAAAAAATATCATCTGCATTACCTAACATTATTTTGATTGGATTGGTTGTATTGTTCCCTTTTGTCGTGCTTAAACAACACATTAAAAGATTAAAAACCCCTGAAGTATTTGTATATGTTGCCTTGTTTTTATTTCTAGTGATCAACATGCTTATTTTTCAAGATATTGGCAAGGAAATAAATATTATTAAAAAAATAGCCACCCCAATAATCATTCTATTACTGTATGCGCCAATTACAAATGTTACCAGTATAAAAAAGACCCTTATTCTATCTTGTTTTACGGCAATTGTAATTAGCACCCTACGCATTGCTTTATTTTATTTTTCTGAAACTTCATTCAGTTTTTCAAATGGTGCGCTTGTAGATGAGCTACTGATAATAGATAGATTATATCTAGGTTTTATGTGCATTATAAGTATTGTGGCTTCTGTAAATCTAATTGAGGCGCGTGTGGTTAAATATAGATTGCTGCTGGTTATTAATATTTCTGTCTCCATATTTTTTATTCTATTAGCCTCAAGTAGGATCGCTGTGTTGTTGTTACTACTACTTTTTTTGTTGAAAATTTTATATGCTAAAAAAAAGGTGTTGTATGGTTTGATTTTTATAGGCCTTATGACAGTAACGGCGAGTGCTTTTGTTGTAAATAAAAATCTTGGGGAACGCTTTTTTTACACACAAAGTAAAGAAAGTGGAAAAAGTTATTTTGAGCTACTAAAAAGCTGGGAGGCTAGAGTTGTTATTTGGGATTGTGGTGTTAATATCCTGTCTAGCCAAACCCCTATTTTAATTGGAAACGGGTTTTATGGCACCAAAGACAAGTTGTTAGAGTGCTATAAAACAACTATAGATAGAAAAGAAAAAAGAGACTATTTTGTAAGCAAGGGTTTTAACCCTCACAATACATTTTTAGACTTCTTGCTCAGTTATGGAATTATTGCTTTTTCTCTTTTTCTAATACTTATGGGACTATTTTTTAAAAGGGTTCGTTTTTCCTACACCCAAACCGCTTTATTTGTCTCTCTGCTTTGTTTTTCATTGATTGAAAGTTACTTTCAAAGACAGCTTGGAGGTTATTATTTTGGTTTTATATTTATCCTTTTGCTTTTTAAGGAGTATCTTCCTAAAAACAAATAGAAGGCATTGTTTTAGGGTTTAAAAACAATAGAAATAATATACATTAATAAAAAATTTGACCTCTAGGTATGGTTACAAAAACTAAAATCTTATTTATACTTCATGCCGTTGGTGGGGTTGGTGTGTGGCTTAGAATTATTCTGCCTCAACTTAACCCAGAGCTTTTTGATTTTGTGATCATTCATGGAAAAACAGATACAGATACTGCATTTACAGACAAAAATGGTAATCTTGTTAAAACCTATACCACCACAATAGACAGAAACATAAACGTTTCTAAAGATTATAAGGCCATTAAAGATTGCATGGCATTTATTGATAAAGAGAGCCCAGATGTTATTCATTGTCATAGTTCAAAGGCAGGTGTTATTGGAAAAATAGCTGGAGCCATTAAAAAAAAGCCCGTTTTTTACACTCCACATGCGTATTCTTTTTTAAGTAGTGAAAGTATTTTAAAGCAAAAAATATATCTTGGTATAGAACAAGTACTCTCCAGATTTAACAACAAAGTATTGGCGTGTTCTGTGTCAGAAAAAAATAGAGCCATCAAAGATGTAGGTCACAAAAAAAAGAAGGTTCTTGTGTTTGAAAACGGCATTAAACCTATACCAAAAATAACACCTTTACGTATAGAAAAAACTTGGCCAGACAGATACATATGTTCTGTTGCCAGGCCCTCGTTTCAAAAAAATGTAGAACTCACCATAGAGGTTATACGCCAAGTCCAAGAAAAAATTCCAGCCATTCATATTGTTATCATGGGGGTTGGATTTCATTCTCCTAATCTTGAAAAGGTTACAAATCTCATTAAATTATATGGCCTTGAAGAAAATGTAACACTATTGCCCTGGACAGAGCGTGAAGACATTTTTCATATCATCAATAAGGCATCCCTCTATATATCCACGGCAAGATACGAGGGCTTGCCCTATGCTGTGATTGAGGCAATGGCTCTAAAAAAATCTTTTGTTGTTACAGATGCAGACGGAAACAGAGATTTAATTGAAGATGGAGAAAATGGATACCTTGTAAAAGATGAAAATAGTGCAGCTTTTGCCACAAAAATAATAGCACTTATCCAACACAATGACAAAAGGGTTTTATTCGAAAATAAATCAATAGAAAAATTTAACGCTAGGTTTAATATTGAAAATACAATTCCCCTTTTAGAACAAATATATTTGAAGGAAGCATTAAATTAAATTAGAATCAAAATAGTATCTTTACTCTAGAAACAAAAAAGTTAAAACAGCAATAGTTATGAGAATTTTACTTGCTTCCATATATCCTTTTGCGTTTATGCTATTATTTGTCATCATTCCTTTTGATGATTATATCCGTGCATTGCCTAACATTCTACTGATTGTGCTTACCATTTCTTTTCCTGCAATCATTAAAAGAGAGCATTTTCAAAAAATCAAAAAGGCACCCTTGTTTTTACTCTTACTTTTCTTTGGATATATTATAACAAATAGCCTTATTTCTGGTAGGTTTGACACAGATCTTAGCATCCTAAAAAAAATAGCCATCGCAATTGGGCTTGTTATTTTATACCTCCCGATCCAGTATGATAGGAAGGTTCAAAAGGCTGTTATTTTCTCTTCCATTGCGGCCATTGTTTTCTCTATTGTTAGTATTGTATACAGTGCAAACACTAATGCAAACTTTGAATTTGGAGATAGCCGCATGATGATTGAGGCATTGCTTGTAGATAGGTTATACTTGGGGCTTATAAGTGTGCTTAGTATTTTATTTTGCTATCGCTCTATGCGTAAAACATACCATCCTCATAACGCCTATTATTTGGGGGCAATTGCTATAAATGTATTGTTTATTGTATTGGTGGTATCAAAAATTGCAGGTATTGTACTGTTTTTTTTGCTTTTAATTAGACAAGTATATGGAAGTAAAAAAAGCATGCGTATTGCAGTTGCTACAGCATTTATAGGGATTGTTGTTGCGGGGTTGTTTTTTCTTAAGTTTCAGCAAGAAACAAGCACAGGACCTGTTTCGTTTTCATCATTTTTAAATAAAAACTTTGGAGCCTCTAACACCGCACAAACTAGACTCATAACTTGGAGATGCAGTATGGATGTGTTGCAAAATAGTACCATAGGGTTAACTGGAATAGGCTTTAAAGCTACTAAAGATGAGTTGGTGGCATGTTATCAAACAGCAATAAAGAGCCCGCAGAAAAAAGAGCTGTTTACTTCTGGGCGCTATAACAGTCATAATCAGTTTTTAGATATTTTACTTAGCACTGGGTTTGTAGGACTGTTTTTAATGTGTCTGTTTTTAATTTGGAGCTTCATGAAAAACAGGGAGCACTTTTTTCAAACCGCTATTTTATGCACTTTTATTGCCTATGGTCTTGTAGAAAACATATTTCATCGTCAAATAGGGGCCTACTATGTGGGGCTGATACTAATTATTGTGTTGGCAAACAGCTCCTACAAACAAATCGATGCCCCAAAAGAGGTCTAAAAACCTAGTAAAGTGTATTTTTGCAATACTCAGAGAGGGGCAAAATCTCAAAAAAATAACAGTACATTCTGCATGTTGTAGAATAACATACATATGAAAAAAACAGTTTTAATTACAGGTGCAGCAGGTTTTTTAGGGTCCCATCTTTGTGATAAATTTATCGCTCAAGGGTATAAGGTCATTGCCATGGACAACCTTATCACCGGAGACAAACGTAATATAGAGCATTTGTTTAAATTAGAAGATTTTGATTTCTACCACCATGATGTTACAAAATTTGTACATGTGGCTGGAGAGGTAGATTATATTCTGCATTTTGCATCTCCTGCAAGCCCTATTGATTATTTAAAAATCCCTATACAAACCCTTAAAGTGGGATCACTTGGCACCCATAATTTATTAGGGCTAGCCAAAGAGAAAAATGCGCGCTTTATGATTGCATCCACCTCTGAGGTGTATGGAGATCCTTTGGTGCATCCTCAAAAGGAGACCTACTACGGAAATGTAAACACCATAGGCCCACGCGGGGTGTATGATGAGGCAAAACGTTTTCAAGAATCAATCACCATGGCCTACCACCGTTTTCATGGTATTGAAACTCGTATTGCTAGAATATTTAACACCTACGGCCCTAGAATGCGCCTTAATGACGGGCGTGTTATTCCAGCATTTATAGGCCAAGCACTTCGGGGAGAAGATTTAACAGTATTTGGAGACGGTATGCAAACCAGAAGTTTTTGTTATGTAGATGATCAGGTAGAGGGGCTATACAAGCTGCTTTTAAGTGATTATAGTGATCCTGTTAACATCGGAAATCCTCAAGAAATTACAATACTAGATTTTGCAAAGGAGATTATTAAATTAACCGGTACACAGCAAAAAATAGTGTATAAAGAATTACCCAAAGATGATCCTCTACAGCGCGAACCAGACATTACACTCGCCAAAGAACTTTTGGGGTGGGAGCCTAAAATGTCTAGGGAGCAGGGTATGAAAATCACCTTTGACTATTTTAAAGGCTTGACAAAAGAAGAACTCTTTAAAAGTGAACATAAAGATTTTTCAAAACACATAAGGTCTTAAGGTATATGATTTTTAAAAGAGGTAGATATTCGGGGTTTTTAAGGCCCATATCCTATGGTATTGATTTACTTGTAATTCATGGCCTTGCCTTTTTGTTATTTGAAGAAAGTTCTGCATTTACAAACTATGTCTTTTATATGTCTATTGCCTGGATAAGCAGCTCTACCTCTCTTCGCTTTTACGAGATTTACAGGTTTACCAAATTTAGCAACATCTTAACCCTGGCCATTAAACAAACACTGGTTTTTTTACTGCTGGTATTTGCATTTTTTGGTTTCTATGGAGAGTTGCAAGAGCCTACTAGTGCTATTTTAAAATATGTAGTGGTAGTAATGGCAGTGGTGTTTTTAATCAAGATTTCTATTTATTATTTGCTCAAAAAATACAGGCGTTTACTTGGCGGAAATGTTAGAAGAGTGGTTATTCTTGGGGATAATGACAAAACAAAAGAACTAGAAAAATTCTTTACTCAAAATACTGAATACGGATACTCCCTTGTAAAAAGATACGATGTACAGCACGATAAAGAGCAGCTCCTTGAAGGAGTTTTCAAAGAAATATCTAATAGTAATGTAGATGAGATATACGCTTCTGTTAATGCCCTTAGTGATGGGTGTATGGCAAAAGTGATTGATTTTGCAGATAACAATTTAAAGGTTTTAAAATTTCTGCCAGACAACAAAGAGATTTTTGGCAAGAAACTTGACTTTTCATACTATGGATACCTCCCCATATTATCGCTAAGAAAAATACCAACCGATGAGGCTTTTAACAAATTCATAAAACGAGCTTTTGATATCTTTTTATCTTTGTTTGTTATTGTTTTTATTGTCTCGTGGTTAACCCCCATACTCGGTATTTTCATTAAACTAGAGTCAAAAGGACCTGTTTTTTTCAAGCAAAAAAGAAACGGTCTAGACTACAAAGAGTTTTACTGTTATAAATTTAGGTCTATGACACCAAGTTTAACCGCAGATTTGCATCAAGCAACCAAGGGGGATACTAGGGTAACAAAAGTGGGTCGCATTATTCGTAAAACCAGCATGGACGAATTACCTCAATTCATAAACGTACTTAAGGGAGATATGTCTGTGGTGGGACCAAGACCTCACATGGTCAGCCATACCCATATGTACGCAGAAAAAATAGACAAGTTTATGGTTCGTCACTTTGTAAAACCAGGCATCACTGGTTTGGCGCAAGTGAGTGGGTATAGAGGAGAGGTTGAGACAGACTCAGATATTATAAACAGAGTAAAGTGTGATATCTTTTATCTAGAAAACTGGTCTATTATTTTGGATCTTAAAATTGTCTTTAAGACTGTTTTTAACGCCGTCAAAGGAGAAGAAAAGGCCTACTAAAGCTACTTTGTATTGCGCCACTTTGTTTTAAAACACCTGAAAACATCTGTTTGCAAACGGCTAATAATTACTATCTTTAACCTATGGAGAAAATATGTCCAGAGTGTGGTGGTAAAATTATGGGGCGCGCAGATAAAAAATTCTGTAGTGACGGCTGCCGTAACTCTCACAACAACACTTTAAATAAAGACAGTAGTAACTTGGTTAGAAACATAAACAACCGGTTGCGTAAAAATTACCGCACTTTAAAAACCTTGAATGCCAAAGACAAGACCAAGGTAAAGAGAGAAACGCTGGTAAAACATCAATTTAATTTTAAGTACTTCACCTCTGAGTATGTAACAAAAACAGGATCTGTATATCGTTATGTGTATAACCAGGGATATTTAGAGCTTGAAAATGACTGGTTTTTACTTGTCAAAGATGGTAGTGCAATGTAAATAGCATACTTGAGTGGCTATTACTTTAATTTTTAAATACTCTACATCATGAAATACATTAGTGGCTTTACTTCGTTTGTTGTTGTAGTATTGTTAGTTTGGTTAAGCTTTGATAGCTTGTTACCCTCTAAAGTAACTTTAGACACTGCTCCAGATACCGAGTTCTCTGCACAGCGCGCACTAGTGCCACTAAGTGAAATTGCAAGGGCGCCACATTACCACGGCACCGATGAGCATACTCGTGTACGGGGTTTTATTTTATCTGAGCTTGAAAAACTAGGGCTAGAAACACAGATGCAAGAAGCGTTTGTTCTAAGTAATAACAACAAGAGACTTGTAAGGCCAAAAAATATTGTTGCAAGGTTAAAGGGTACAGGATCAGGAAAGTCTCTGGTGCTTTTATCTCATTATGATAGCGCACTGGTACCCTCTTTTGGAGCAAGTGATGCAGGAAGCGGTGTGGTAACTATTTTAGAGAGTTTGCGCGCCTATAATGCCAGTGGTAAAAAACCTCTCAATGATATTATTGTGGTTTTTACAGATGCAGAAGAGATTGGTTTGGTTGGGGCATCACTCTTTGTAGAAAAACATCCTTGGGCAAAAAACGTTGGCCTTGTGCTTAATTTCGAAGCGCGTGGTAGTGGTGGGCCTAGCAACATGATTATAGAAACAAATGGCGGAAACGCCAACCTTATTAAAGCCTTTACCGCAGCAAATGTTTCTTATCCCGTAGCGTCATCTTTGATGTACAGCGTTTATAAAATGCTTCCAAATGATACAGACTCCACCGTTTTTAGAGAAGACGGTGATATAGAGAGTATGTTTTTTGCCTTTATCGATGACCACTATGACTACCACACTGCCAACGATACAGTAGAAAATCTAGACATAGAAACCCTGCAACATCAAGGAAGTTATCTACTTCCACTGCTACACTATTTTGCAGTATCAGACCTAAGCACCTTAAAGGCAGAGAATGACGTGGTATATGTAAATATGCCCATGGTGAAATTTATATACTATCCATTTTCATGGATTTTGCCAATGCTTTGTCTTGCCTTTATTTTATTTTTTGTGGTCTTAGGGTATGGACTCTCAAAACACAAGTTGCATCTGGATGGCGTATTAAAGGGTTTTTCTCCACTGGTGCTGTCTCTTATAATTTGTGGAATCCTTGGATTTTTTGGTTGGAAATTACTAACCAACATATACCCTCAATACCAAGAAGTACAGCATGGGTTTAAATATAATGGGCATGCCTATATTGGGTTTTTTGTAACCCTTTGTTTGGCTATTTTATTTAAAATGTACCGCTATTTTGGAAAACGCAACAGTGTTGCAAATCTATTGGCGGCACCACTTTTTTTATGGCTGTTGGTTAATGGGCTTGTATTTGTATTTTTAAAGGGTGCAGCGTTTTTTATAATTCCTGTATTTTTTGGACTACTTAGTTGGTTTTTACTTTTAAGATTCCAAAAACCAAGTTTAATTGGCATGGCGCTATTGGCCGCTCCTGGTGTATTTTTATTTGCGCCTCTAATCCAGTTTTTTCCTGTCGGGTTGGGCTCAGACCATATTGTGATTAGTTGTGTGTTTACTGTTTTATTGTTTGGGTTATTGCTGCCTGTTTTTGGGTTTTATAAACTTAAAAACGTGTTGGCTTACCTATTTTTAGTCTTGGCATTGGTATTTTTTATAGTAGCTCATACCCAAAGTTCTTTTTCTGAAATACGCCAAAAGCCAAACAGCTTATCTTACTATAACAATCTTGACACCAAAGAGGCCTATTGGGTTAGCTATGATAAAATGTTAGACTCTTGGACAAAGCATTATTTAGGGGAAGACCCAAAACCAGCATCAGCGTATATTGAGAGTGCAGCGGGAAGTAAATACAACACAAGCTACAGGTTTGCTGCAAAGGCGCCGGTAGTGGCCATTCCAGAGTTTAAACTAACCATCAACCACGACAGTCTCTTTGATGGCATGCGAGGGGTTGGCTTTACCATAACACCACAAAGAGATGCCCATCAAATACGCCTATACACAGACAAAGAAATTGTTTTTTCATCCTTGCAATTTAATGGGGTGAGCGTTTCAATGAATGATACTTTAAAACAGGGGTCTTTTAATAGAAAGACCGATGAATTATTAAGATACTACATTGCAGATTCAGATTCTCTACAGGTGTCATATACCTTACCGGAGAGTGAGCCTTCACCAACTTTTAAAGTACTTGAATACGGTTTTGATTTGGTTAGTAATCCTTTACTTGGTATAAAACCAAGAGCAAAAAACATGATGCCTAAACCTTTTATAAATACAGATGCTGTGATCAATAAAAAATCATTTAGCATTCAAAAAAGGAAACACGCACAAGACTCATTACAATAATTTTAAAATTTCGGCTTGAAAAAAACAATTGCAATTGCGGGATTAGGCTGGCTAGGAAAACCACTAGCCCAACACCTATCATTTTTAGGGCACACTATAAAAGGCTCTGTGACCTCTCAAAGAAAAGCCATGGCCTTGCAGCAAAGTGGCATAGATACGTATGTAATTAATAGCACAGAAGACGGCCTGTACGGGCCCGCGCAAGGATTTCTAAAACAGGTGGACACCTTAGTTGTAATGATACCTCCGGGTCTTAGAAGAAATACTGGGGCAGATTATGTCTTAAAAATGTCTCATTTATTATCTGAAGTTTTAAAATCTAAGGTGGCCAACATTGTATTTATAAGTAGTACTTCTGTGTATAATGACACCCAAGGAAAAGTCACAGAAAAACAAGTTCCGTTGCCCCGGACCCAAGCGGCAAAGCAATTATTTCAAGTAGAGCAGTTATTTTTTAACGCCCCTGGAATCAATACTAGCATAGTGCGCTTTGGAGGGCTCATAGGAGGCGCTAGACAACCCGTAAAGCACCTTGCGGGCAGAACAGATCTAGATGGCGGCAATGCGCCCGTAAACCTCATTCATAAAAAAGATTGTATTGGCATTATTTCTAGTATTATAAAGCAAGATGCGTTCGGACATATCTTTAATGCGGTTCACCCAAATCACCCAAAGAAAAAAGAGTATTACACACAAAAAGCCAAGGAATTGGATCTCATTGCTCCTAAATTTACAAAAACAGAGGTGGCCCCGCCAAGCAAACAAGTAGACTCTATACATCTAGAGGATATTATTGGGTATCGCTTTAAAGAGATGTTATAGTATTACTTAGTATTGTTTTCTCTAGAAGATTTATAAACAGAATCTAGGCGTTTTTTAAGCATCTGTTTTTCTTTAAGCTCATTATTTTTTACGTTATTATCTTGTGTGTCTTTTTCAAATTTTTCGTTGATTTGAATAATCAAATTTGCTGTTGCCAAGTTCATCTGCACTATAGCTTGCTGCATTGCAAGTGTGTCTAATCTATCCTTGTTTGCCTCTTGCTTAACTATAGCCGCTCTTGTCTTGGTTACAATAACCCTGGAATAAATGGGCTGAGTATTTAAGGTATCTGGAATTTTTCTTGTCAAAGAATCCATCCTGGATACAAGCAGGTTACTACGTTGTTGTATTGTTTTTAAACTTGCTTGATTAATAGCCAAAACCTCTGTTATGAGGTCGTCAAAAACGGGCCACTGAGAAATATAATTTTCAGAACTCTCAGAAAAATCTGGCAGCAAAGCATCTGTTTGGCCAAATAATTTAGTGTCTTCAACTTGGTCTATATTGAGTCTAGAGCCTGCTGGTTGGCTATCAATACAGCTTAAAACAACAAACAGCGCACAGATGCCAGAAAAAAAAAGAAATTCCCGTTTCATAAATCAATGTAATTACCGCAAATATACCTTTTCTCTCACAAAGGGCTATTTTTGAGTGTGTATTATGGTGTTAAATAATGCTATATTTACATGAAAAATTGACTCTTTAGTATGGAAAAAAGAATTTTAATCATTGGCGCTTCTGGACAAATTGGTAACGAACTTACCATGTATCTCAGAAATATGTATTCAAATCAAAACGTAATTGCTAGTGATATTAAGCAGGCCAGTAAACAAGTGATGGAAAGTGGCCCTTTTGAAATTCTTGACGCCATGGACGGCAAAGCAATAGAAAAAATAGTAACAAACTATAACATAACAGATGTCTATTTAATGGCGGCCATGTTAAGTGCTACTGCAGAGAAATATCCAATCAAAGGGTGGGACTTAAACATGACTTCTTTGTTTAATGTCTTAAATCTAGCAAGAGACAAGAAAATTGAAAAAGTTTTTTGGCCCTCTAGTATTGCTGTTTTTGGACCTACTACTCCCAAGACCAACACACCCCAACACACCATAATGGAGCCCGCAACAGTTTATGGAATTAGCAAGCAAACCGGAGAGCGTTGGTGTGAGTATTACCACAAACGTTATGGTGTAGATGTGCGCAGTATCCGCTATCCTGGACTAATTAGCTACAAAACGCTTCCAGGGGGAGGCACCACAGATTATGCTATTGAAATCTTCCACAAAGCACTTAAAGACAAAAAATACACTTGTTTTTTAAACGCTCAAACCGCCTTACCTATGATGTTTATGGATGATGCAATTAATGCCACTGTAAATATCATGCTAGCCCCACCACAGAAAATAAAAATTAGAAATGCATACAACCTCGCAGCATTGAGCTTTAACCCTCAAGAGCTTGCCGCTTGCATACAAAAACACATTCCAGATTTTACAATTAACTACAAGCCAGATTTCAGACAAGCAATTGCAGATTCTTGGCCAGCAAGTATTGATGACACTGTGGCAAGAAAAGATTGGGAATGGCAGCACACTATAGACCTTGATAAGATGACCAAGATCATGATTGATAATTTAAAATAAACCTTCTTTTCTTCCAAAAAAAGTATAGCGCATAAAAAAAGGCAAACGAGATGTTTACCTTTTTTTGCCCCAAATTTTACCATGAACTTAACCTACTTATGCTATGGTATAGTTCAAATGTATCATTATTTTTATACTAACAAAGCAACTTGTACAGGTTTTGGATAAAGTGAAATTAAAACCCGACAAACGACTTAAAAACTACAGCATTAGCAACCAATTAACATTTAATATGCTCTTTCTGGATTTCCTTCAAAGAAATTAACGTACGCCCTATTGACAACTCTATTTCCTCCAGAGGTTGGATAATCTCCTGTAAAATACCAGTCCCCTAAATTTTTAGGACATGCTTTGTGCAAATCATCTACAGACTGAAATATCAACTTAACTTTGGTAGAAATACCCTCTTCTGTTATAATCTGGGCAATCTTGTCAGATATTTGTTCATCTGTAAAAGGAGCGTATAGGTCTTTAACATGGTTAATTACCTCCGCATCCGCAAGCTCAAGTTGTTTTTTACACTTATGGTAAATCTCTTCTATAATTGCATCTGTTCCGTTGTCTTTATGCAACTCTATGGCTGCATTAAAAGCAACAAGTTTTTCCAACCTGGCCATATCAATTCCATAACAGTCTGGATATCGTATTTGAGGAGCAGAAGACACAACTACTATTTGTTTTGGCTTTAAACGGTCTAACATGCGTAAAATACTTTTCTTTAAGGTAGTACCCCTTACAATACTATCATCTATAATCACCAAATTATCAGTAGCCTTAACAACACCATAAGTGACATCATACACATGAGCAACTAAATCATCTCTACTGCTATCATCTGTTATAAAGGTGCGTAGCTTAACATCTTTTATAGCTATTTTCTCGGTACGTATTTTATGAGCCTGTATCTCACTTAGACGCTCTGGTGTAAGATTTCTTGCCTCTTTTAATATCGCAGCATTTTTTTGTTTGTTGAGCTCGTTTTGTGCAGCATCTAGCATACCGTAAAAAGAGGTCTCTGCTGTATTTGGTATGAAAGAAAACACACTGTTTTCTGTGTCATGGTCAATGGCAGACAATACTTTAGGCATAATCAATCTACCCAGCTCTTTACGTTCTTGGTAAATTTCAGCATCACTCCCTCGAGAAAAGTAAATGCGCTCAAAAGAACAACTCTTGCGCGTAAGGGGGGTTAGTATTTCTGAAATACTCATACCTCCGTCCTTTTTAAGAATCAGGGCATTTCCTGGATCAATTTCTTTTACATCATCAAAGGCTACATTAAAAACAGTTTGTATCACAGGACGCTCACTGGCCACAACGACCACCTCATCATCTTTATAATAGTACGCCGGGCGTATGCCTGCTGGATCACGCAATACAAATGCATCTCCATGTCCTAAAAGTCCTGCCATAGCATAACCACCATCCCAGTTCTTTGCAGATTTTTTTAGTATCTTTTCTATATTAAGATTCTCAATAATATGGGCAGAAGCCTCCATTTTAGAGAGCCCTTTCTTTTTTGCTTTTTTATACAGCTTGGCAACACCTTGGTCTAAAAAATGACCAATGTTTTCTAGAATGGTAATGGTATCTGCTTTTTCTTTTGGGTGCATTCCCAGGTCAATTAAATTCTGGAATAACTCTGTAGTATTGGTCATGTTAAAATTTCCAGCAATAATAAGGTTGCGATGCATCCAGTTATTTTGTCTTAGAAAAGGATGTACCGTCTCTACGCTATTACCGCCAAAGGTTCCATAACGCACATGCCCTAACATCAGCTCCCCTATGTAAGGAATCTCCTTTTTCTGGGCAGCAACATCGTCTTTAATGCCTGGATTTTTTTCAAACTCTGCATTAATACGATTGTTTATTTGGGCAAAAATATCCTGTATGGGTTGAGATTTGTTAGACCTAACTCTACTGATGTAACGCTCTCCTGCAGTTGGGTCTAATTTAATACTTGCAAATCCAGCACCGTCTTGACCACGGTTGTGCTGTTTTTCCATCATTAAATACATTTTATTTACTCCGTAAAAAGCGGTGCCGTATTTCTTTTTATAAAACGCCAAAGGTTTTAAAAGTCTAACCATGGCAATACCACATTCATGTTTTAAAGCGTCACTCATATTGGTTACCCAGAAAGTCGGGAATTGTATTAATGATTAATAATTGCAAGTATATAAAAAACGTCCCAAAAATTTGGGACGCGCTGTTATGATAATTCTAATTCGTATTGTGTCAAGCTCTTAAACTTCTGTAAGCGCAAGTCTATCTCCTTTTTGGTTAGATGTTCCATGCGCTGTGTCCCAAATTTTTCTACACAAAAAGAAGCCAAACAAGAGCCGTAAATAATGGCTCTTTTCATGCTCTCAAAGCTATAGTCACCGGTTTTTGCTAGATACCCTGTAAATCCTCCTGCAAACGTGTCTCCTGCTCCAGTGGGATCAAACACATCGGCTAGTGGCATTGCTGGAGCATAGAACATCTCGTCTTTATAAAAAATCAAGGCGCCGTGTTCTCCTTTTTTAATCACTACATATTTTGGGCCCATTTCCATGATTATTTTTGAAGCGTTTACCAAAGAGTATGCTCCAGATAATTGTCTTGCTTCTTCATCATTAATGGTAATAACATCTACCTTAGAGATTACTTTTTTAAGATCATCTAAAGCTATATCCATCCAAAAATTCATGGTGTCCAAAACAACCATTTTTGGATCATGCATCTGCTCTATTACGCTCATCTGTACCATTGGGTGCAAATTCCCTAACATAACCACCTGTGCATCTTTGTAAGAATCTGGCACCTGTGGAGTAAATGTCTCTAGCACATTAAGCTCTGTAGCTAGGGTGTCTCTAGAGTTCATGTCATTGTGATACTTCCCGCTCCAAAAAAATGTTTTGCCCTCTTTTACAACTTCAAGCCCTTGGGTGTTGATGCCTTTACTCTCGAGCATCTGAATATCTGATTGCAAGAAATCTCCTCCCACCACAGACACAATAGCTGGATCTATATCAAACTGAGCGCTAGACAACCCAATATAAGTTGCGGCACCTCCCAAAATTTTATCGGTTTTCCCAAAAGGAGTTTCAATAGCATCAAAAGCCACGGTTCCTACAATAACTAGTTTACTCATACAATTATTTCCAATAATTAAGGTGTAAATTTAATCAATTAAATGAGAAAAAAGAAGTTTTATTAAACAGTCTAGCACATAAATTAAATCCTAAATTTTTGATGGAGAAAAACCTAAAACATACAGCAGTTACTTTGTTATTTTCTGCCAAAATCTGCAGGGATTTCTCCCCAAGCTTTGGTCTCCCATTTAACGATAAAAGTGCTGTAAGAATTATTTTTAAGCCATAGCTCTGCCCTAGATATAAGCTCAAAGATGACCTCATTTTTTTTGGTTTTTTTTAATTTGGTATTACACTTGTGCTTTTTGACCCAACCAATAGCAATTCTAGAGTCAGAATAAATAATACGGTCGCTGTGCTCTTTTTTAAGAAATGCCAAGCCATGAACTAGGGCTAAAAATTCTCCAACATTATTGGTGGCTTGATCAAATGGCCCCTGATGAAATAATTGTCCGTGGGTTTGAGTGTCTACACCTCGGTATTCCATGCGCCCTGGATTTCCGCTACATGCAGCATCTACAGCTATAGAGTACAAATTTGGCTGGCCATATTCGGCTTTTTGTGATGGCGAAAGTGCTTTGCTTTTTCCTGGAGTTTTGCCTTTATAGTCTTGATAGCTTTTATTATACGCTATTTGAGCTGCAGGCAACGATTCAAAGCTCATGTACTGAGCACCAGAGACTCCTTTTATAGCCTCTTGACATTCCTTCCAGCTGTGATATATCCCTGCAGGGTTACCAAACCAAACAACATAATATTTTTGCTTTTTTTTTGTCATGGCTGTTATCCTAGTTTGGTTTTAAATAAAACGTCTTCAATCACTTTTGGTAGCCACTGATACTCCAAATGCTGTACTTTGGTGGCAACATCTTGCGGGGTGTCTTGCGCTAGTAAAGTAGTCTTTTTCTGAAATATAACTCCACCTTGATCATACTGATTATTTACGTAGTGTATAGTAATGCCGCTGTGAGTTTCTTTATTTGCCACCACAGCCTGATGTACATGGTGACCATACATTCCTTTTCCGCCATATTTTGGCAATAAGGCTGGGTGTATGTTTATGACCTTGTTTGGGAAGGCATCTATAATAATTTTAGGAAATTTAAGCAAAAAGCCCGCCAAAACAATAAGGTCTGGTTTGTACTCTTTTAACAAACAAAGTAGGCCCTGGGGGGCTAACATTTCAGCTTTAGTGAAGGACAAAGCCTCTATATTAAGTGCCTTAGAACGATCTAGTACCTTGGCATTTTTATTATTTGATAGTACACAAATAACCTGGGCATGTTTTGAGTTTTGAAAATATTTTATAATATTTTGTGTATTTGTGCCATTGCCTGAAGCAAATATTACAATGCGCTTCTTCATAGGTTTTGATTGGGTGTTCGCAGAAGTTATCATCAATAAATATCACAAAAGTAAGGCAATAGAGATACACTTCTATTAAAAATGTTAAATTTGGTTATAGATTTTTTTTTTAAAGTAGTGTTTTAAGTTAAAATATTTTATTTTTACCGCTTAATTAAAATTTAAAAACAAAGATTATGTCAGACATTGCATCAAGAGTAAAAGCTATCATCGTAGACAAATTAGGTGTAGACGAGAACGAGGTTGTAAACGAAGCAAGCTTTACTAACGACCTAGGAGCAGATTCGCTAGATACGGTTGAGCTTATTATGGAATTTGAGAAAGAATTTGATATCCAAATTCCAGATGATCAAGCTGAAAACATTGCTACAGTTGGTCAAGCAGTTTCATACATTGAAGAGAACAAATAAGAAAAATTCTTTATGGAATTAAAGCGAGTTGTAGTAACAGGCCTTGGCGCACTTACCCCTATTGGAAATAATATTCAAGAATATTGGGATGCTTTAAAGAGCGGTAAAAGTGGTTGCGCACCTATTACTTATTTTGATACTGAAAAGTTCAAAACTAAATTTGCTTGTGAGATTAAGAATTATGATCCGTTACAACATTTTGACCGCAAAGAGGCTAGAAAGCTAGATCGATTTGCTCAATACGCACTAATCTCTAGTGACCAGGCCATACAAGATGCCGCCCTAGACATGGATGCCATCGATAAATTTCGTGTTGGTGTTATTTGGGGAGCAGGTATTGGAGGTATTGAAACATTTCAAAATGAAGTAATAAACTTTTCACAAGGGGATGGAACGCCACGTTTCAACCCCTTTTTTATTCCAAAAATGATTGCGGATATTGCCCCAGGTAATATTTCTATCAAACATGGGTTTATGGGACCAAACTATACAACGGTCTCTGCCTGTGCATCTTCTGCCAATGCTATGATTGATGCTTTAAACTATATTCGTTTAGGTCATTGCGATATTATTGTAACAGGAGGAAGTGAAGCAGCTGTAACCATGGCTGGTTTAGGTGGTTTTAATGCCATGCATGCCCTTTCTACGAGAAATGAATCTCCAGAATCTGCATCAAGACCATTTGATGCTACTCGTGATGGATTTGTATTAGGAGAAGGTGCTGGTGCATTGGTATTAGAAGACTATGAACACGCAAAAGCGCGTGGCGCAAAAATATACGCCGAGGTTATTGGTGGTGGTATGTCTAGTGATGCATATCACATGACTGCTCCTCATCCAGAAGGCATTGGTGTAGAGCGTGTAATGCATAATTGTTTAAATGACGCAGGCATTCAGGCCGGTGAAGTTGACGCAATAAACACACATGGTACCTCAACACCTCTTGGAGATGTTGCAGAATTAAAAGCAATTAGTAAAGTATTTGGCGCACATGCCAATAAAATAAACATCAACTCTACAAAATCTATGACAGGACATCTACTTGGTGCCGCTGGTGCAATAGAAGCAATTGCCTCTATTTTATCCATGCAGCACAATTTAGTGCCTCCTACCATTAACCACACCCAGGTTGATCCAAACATAGATCCATCTTTAAACTTGACACTCAATAAAGCACAAAAGAGAGAGGTAAACATTGCCATGAGTAATACTTTTGGCTTTGGGGGACACAATGCTTGTGTGCTATTTAGAAAACTAGATGCCTAAAACAATGGCAACTTTTAAAAACATATTTAATCCCCGTGCCCTTAAGGACGGGGGTTTTTTTTTAGCAATAAAAGAACTGTTGGGTTTTAATCCTAAAAACATTGGTATATACCAAGAGGCCTTTACCCACCGCTCTACTAATACTACCTCAACACAAGGGCATGCCCAAAATTATGAGCGTATGGAGTTTCTTGGAGACGCCATGTTGAGTTCCATTATTGCAGCCCACCTATACAACCAAGTGCCAGGAGGAGACGAAGGATACCTCACTAAAATGAGAAGCAAGGTGGTGAGCAGAGAACACCTCAATGAGTTAGGCAGAGATCTAGAGTTAATAAAGCACGTAAAAACTACTGTACCCATAGGGCAGTTTGGAGGAAATATCCATGGCAATGTGTTTGAAGCTCTAGTGGGAGCTATATACCTAGATAGAGGGTATAAGTACTGCGAAAAATTTATCAATAAACGTGTGATAGTCCCTTACGTTGATATCGAAAAACTAGAAGGAAAGGTAATTAGTTACAAAAGCTTATTTATTGAATGGTGTCAAAAAAATAAACATCAGTTTAAGTTTACTGTGTATGAAGACACCGGAAACGATACCCTTAAACATTTTGGCGTAAAACTAACCCTAGATGGTAAGCTCGTTGGAAAGGCAAGAGCAACCTCAAAAAAGAAAGGGGAAGAACAAGCAGCCAAAAGAGCCTATTATAAATTACAAGAGGCAATAGACGGTTTTAGCAAAAAAAGCTAAGACATCCCTGGCGGCACCATCAATTTACCGCTACATTACTACAACATATTGTAGTTTAGCCTAGAATTTATAGTATCTTTTTATATTTCTACTGAAAGTATATATACTTTTACCTCTTACGCTTAAGGCTATGGGAACTCATAAATTAGTGTTGGATGATGATTTTGAAGAAGACTTCTCCCTTATCGCTATTCATTGTAGTGAGGAGCCTTATAAAGTTGCCTATATTCTAAATCAATTTGCTCGTTTAAAACTGCGCCGTGAAAAATTAGATTTAGCATTTACCTCTAACGGCATGGAAATAACATTACCGCTTTTTGGGTTTAAAGATCATACAGAATATACAGACTATAGCTTAGTGGCAAACAAATGTAAATCCGCAATTACTAAAACAAACAACAGCGGAGAGCTTTTTGGCAACACCTCAGATAAAGAAACAGTAATTACATACCTTATTCCAGAACTAAAGAAGGTAGATTACTTTTTAAAAATCCAAAGTGATTTTGACAACCTAGGAACTAAAATGTTGATCAACGAGATCAACGATATAAAACAAATAATTTCTGCCTACCAAGTAGCGCCAGAAACCCTTAAATCAAAGGACAACCTAATATTTGACTAAATGCCAAATCAAAAAAAGACTAAAATTGTAGCGACCCTCGGGCCTGCTACTGCAGATAAGAAGATTCTTAAACAAATGATTCTAGCTGGAGTTAATGTGTTTCGCGTTAATTTCTCACATGCAAATTATGACAATGTTAAACAGGTAGTTGCCCTTATCAGGGAGCTAGCAACAGAGCTCAACACCTCAACTGCAATTCTTGCAGATCTACAAGGCCCTAAATTAAGAGTGGGTATGATGAAAGAGGAAGTGATTGTTCATCCAGGAGATGAAATCTCATTTTGCACCGGAGAAGAATTTGAAGGAAACTCCAAAAGAGTGTACATGAACTACAACAATTTCCCTAAAGATGTTAAAAAGGGTGAGCGTGTTCTTCTTGATGACGGAAAATTAATGTTTGAAGTAATCTCCACAGATGGAAAAGCAGAGGTAAAAACCAAGGTAATACAAGGGGGTCCTTTACGCTCTCGTAAAGGTGTCAATCTACCAAACACAAACATTTCTTTACCTGCACTAACAACAAAAGATAAAGAAGATGCTGTTTTTGCAATCTCTCTTGAAGTAGATTGGATTGCACTTTCTTTTGTGCGCCATGCGGCAGATTTAAAAGAACTACAAGCCTTAATTAAAGCCAATAGTAAATATAAAATTCCAATCATAGCGAAAATAGAAAAACCAGAGGCAGTCGCTAATATTGATAAAATTGTTGCCCATTGTGATGGCCTTATGGTTGCCCGAGGTGATCTAGGAGTAGAGGTTCCTGCAGAAGAGGTGCCACTGATTCAAAAAGAGCTAGTTCTTACAGCAAAAAGAGCAAGAATCCCAGTTATTATTGCCACCCAAATGATGGAAACAATGATTTCATCTCTAACGCCAACAAGAGCAGAGGTAAATGATGTTGCAAACTCTATTATGGATGGAGCAGATGCCGTAATGTTAAGCGGAGAAACTTCGGTAGGTAAATACCCTGTAGAGGTAATCCAAAAAATGGCCAGTATCTGCACCCAGGTAGAAAACTCTTCTCTAATCTCTGTGCCACATGAGCCTCCTCATGTTAGAACCAACCGTTACATAACAAAATCAATATGTTATCATGCAGCCAATATGGCTAATGAAATTAATGCAACAGCTATTTGTACCCTAACCAATAGTGGATATACCGCATTTCAGATATCTGCATGGAGACCAGATGCGCATATTTTGGTGTTTACAAATAACCGCAGAATACTATCCAGATTAAACTTGTTATGGGGAGTAGCCTCTTTTTACTATGATAAATATGAAAGTACAGATCAAACCGTAGAAGACGTTAATAAAATTGCACACAAAGCAGGTATTGTGGCAAAGGGAGATTACCTAATTAACCTAGCGGCAATGCCAATTGTAGATAAAGGCAT
>Ga0209302_10000362_pt1 | contig 27439 bp, 28 predicted proteins | sample ArcOceMetagenome_2_FD_187445 | JGI IMG/M metagenome (GOLD analysis project Ga0209302, IMG submission 187445) | Marine eukaryotic phytoplankton communities from Arctic Ocean - Arctic Ocean ARC135M Metagenome (SPAdes) (version 2) | ecosystem: Environmental > Aquatic > Marine > Oceanic | place... | reverse complement strand
TGGCACTGAACTGTCTTAAATATATTGAAACAGATGAAAAGGAAAAGAATAAGATAGTCAAGAAGATATGTCAAGCGACGCACTTAACGGTCGACGTGAAGCAGAAGCTTATGGCGATTCACTAAATATGTATCTAGGTGCAAGTATGTTATAATATAGTACCTACATCATGTAGTAGCGTAAATAATTGTATATTACAAAATATGAAGGATAGCGATATAAAAATATATACCTATACTATTTAGGATGTCTAAAATGTCAAATGAGCTTCTACTGCAAGAAAATGAAAATCGTTACGTAATGTTCCCTTTACAAGACGATAGTATATGGCAAATGTATAAAAAACAAGTTGATTGTTTTTGGCGTGCAGAAGAGATTGATTTATCAAAAGATTTACCACATTGGAATAGTCTTGGAAGTGACGAACAATATTTTATATCAATGATTCTTGCATTTTTTGCGGCGTCTGATGGCATCGTGTTGGAAAACTTGGCAGGAAGATTTATGACCGATGTTCAATTGCCTGAAGCCCGTGCATTTTATGGATTTCAGATAGCAATGGAAAATATTCACTCGGAAACTTATAGTTTACTAATAGATAGTTACATCAAGGATGAAAAGGAAAAAACCAAATTATTTCAAGCGATACAAAACTTCCCATGTATAAAAAAGAAGGCAGATTGGGCAATAAAATGGATAAATGATAAGCGAAGTTCTTTTGCTACGCGTCTAATCGCATTTGCATGTGTGGAAGGTATATTTTTTTCAGGTGCATTTTGTGCAATTTTTTGGCTAAAAAAACGTGGTCTTATGCCAGGATTAACTTTCAGTAATGAATTAATATCACGTGATGAAGCATTGCATACAGAATTCGCCATTTTATTGTATAGTAAAATGAATAAAAAGATAAACAAATCACGCGTTATTGAAATAATCAAAGAAGCAGTTGAAATTGAGCAGGAATTTATATGTGATGCACTGCCTTGTCGTTTAATTGGTATGAACTCTAAATTAATGAGTCAATATATTGAATTTGTGGCAGATAGATTGCTTGTACAACTAGGTTATGACAAATTATACAATGCAACAAATCCATTTGATTTTATGGAACTAATTAGTGTCCAAGGTAAAACCAATTTTTTTGAACGTGTAGTATCTGACTATGCATTGGCAGACAAAACAAAAACAGATGATACATTTGCGTTTGATTCTGACTTTTAAATTTCAAAAAATCAAAAATCAAAAATGTAATTATCTAGTGAAAATAATCATGAAAATTCCATAATTTATATCCTATTGATCTGCTAATATTTACATCAGTATTCGTTTGGTAGTTACTTACAATGTTTATTTGTCTTTGCATTTCATACGTGTAAAAAGACAATAATACACGTCGGAAATCAAACTTATTGGTCGAATTTACAAGTTTATCGTATTGTTCTTCTAAATATTGGTCGTTTATTTCACTGTAATCATTCGTCCATAATATAGGTAATGTCTTATATTTATCGGCAATAAATTTATCATATTTAATAATTGGGATCCCTTTAGAAGTCCACGTTTCATAATGCCTATAACAATCTTTACCACAACCTGGAGGTGAAATATTAAATTTATATTTGCCAATCTCATTGAAATATTCGTCCTTTTTCATAGGGGTCATCGTGTATGTTTTATCTAATGTGTTTTTTATACTTGATCTAGTGACGTTGTCTTGATATTGATTTAACATATTACCAGAAAATCGCGTTCGTATTGTATCAGTCATTCCAAAACTATAAAAAACTGTTTTCGTATTCATTTCCGGATGATTTGTGAAACGTCTTACATTTGGTGGAATTGCAGACAAGCCTAAGGGAATGTTTATATTGTCTTTGTCTTCTCCAGTAGGATCCACTGCATTAACCAATAAATCTACCGGATCGATTTTATAATCACACCATTCTTGAAAAGTCATCATCTTAATATCGTTGAATATTTTATTTTTATACTCTTTACTATTTAGTCTTTACACCTTTGAAAATACGTTATTCTAAAAATATTTTCTTCTTGATAAATATTACTTATGTGTGGAATTTCTGTAGTTTTATGTAAAAAAAGGAAAAACAGAGCGATACGTTTATTATTGAAAAGTTTAGAACAATTACAAAATCGCGGCTATGATTCATTCGGAATGTCATGTATTTCACGCGTAAAAATACATAATTCGTTGAGTGACAGTAGCAGTAGTAGTGGTAGTAGTAGTGATATTAGTAATCTAAGCGAAATAACTAGTAATGATGATATAAGTATACATGATATTAATGACTTTGTTATTGAAAATACAATAGAAAAATGTGGTGCCACCATGGAAAAGGATGTTTATTACAAATTATCGATTGATAAGATGGCGTGTTTAAGTAGTGATGATACTTTTGAAGTTTTTACAAATCGTAATAACGACAAAAAATCAAATGTCGCGATTGGTCATACACGGTGGGCTACTCATGGCGCAATTTCATACGATAATGCACATCCTCATCAATCCAGTTCTCAATTGTTTAATTTAGTTCACAATGGTATTATTGAAAATTATAAAGAATTAAAAAATAAACTAAAAAAATCGGGATATCATTTTTATTCTGATACAGATAGTGAAGTAATCGCGAATTTGATTGATTATTGCTATAATAGTTGTAAATTAGAAAAGTTATACGATGATACCCAACATAGTATTATCTCCAAGGCAATTTTATTGGCAATTCAAGAATTAGAAGGAACCTATGGACTAGCAATACAATGTATATACGATCCAGATAGTGTTTATTTAATTCGTAATGGATCCCCTCTTCTAATTGGTGAAAATGACAATTATATAATGGCTACATCAGAGGCTTCGGGATTTGCAAATCAAGTAAGTCAATATTATTCATTGGAAACAAACGATCTAGTAAGAATCTCTCTACAAGATGGAATCATAACAGATACTAGTTATGAATATATAACAAATAAAAACACGAACTTGATTATGAATCCGTCGCCCTATAAACATTGGACAGAGAGAGAGATCATGGAGCAACATGATTCATTGATGCGCTCTACAAATAATGGCGCTCGTATTCATAATAACGTAGTTAAGTTAGGGGGTGTAGAATATTTACAACCCTACATAAAGGAAATAGACAATATTATTTTATTAGGTTGTGGAACCAGTTTGAATGCATGTCATATAGCCACCTATTATCTTAAGCAAATGCGGTGCGTGAATAATATATTTTGCATCGACGCAGCAGAGTTTTCTTTACAAGACATGCCTATGAAAAACAAGTCTTTAATTATTATGTGTAGTCAATCAGGAGAGACAATGGATTTGCATAGAATATTACATATGATAAAAGACACAAATTGTATTACTATGGGAATAATAAATGTCGTTGATTCACTAATTGCTAGAGAAGTAGATTGTGGAATTTATATGAATGCTGGTCGTGAAGTCGCTGTAGGTTCTACAAAATCATTTACAAGTACTGTGCTACTATTAAAAATGTTTTCCATGTGGTATTATCAACAATGTCAAGATGCCGCTTTTAAAATACCCAAGATTTGTCAAAATATTCGAAATGTGATAGAACAAGTTGGAACAATAAACAATACTATTCGCGATTGTATACAAAACGTGCACATTGAAATGTTAAACCATGAAAATGTATTTATATTGGGAAAGGGGAAAATGGAGTATATTGCAAAAGAGGCTGCTTTGAAAATGAAAGAATTATGTTACATACATGCTGAGGGATATTCTGGTTCGGCATTAAAACATGGTCCATTTGCTCTACTGAAAAAAGGGTTCCCAGTTATTCTAATAATAGACAAAGAGCACGAATCCAAAATGATGAATGCTTATAAAGAGATAGAAAGCAGAGGTGCAAATATTTTAGTTGTAAGTGAAATAAAAGATTTGCAAGTGAAAAAAGATAACTTGCTGATTGTTCCTGAAAATAGCGATTTGCAAGAAATATTATTTATTGTTGTTTTACAGCATATATGTTATCATTTATCCTTATTGAGAGATATTAACCCCGACAAGCCACGAAATTTGGCGAAAGTAGTTACTGTTGAATAGTTACACCTCATCTCTAACACGACATATTGGACATATACCACCGCACAATGGATGGCACACATTACATATATAATGAGAACATCGTGGTATGACTAGCATGTCGTTTTCAATTGTCTCGTAACATACCGGGCAATCTTCTTTTACAGATGTATTCGCATACACTTGGTGTAATTTATTTATTAGGTTTGACTCACTTAGTTTATTGTTATTTGTTTCGCGATATAATACTTTCTTTGCCAATCTTAATTGGCGTTCGTTATACAACAAATCATCTTGCATATCATCGATATCGTGTAATGCGTTATTTAACATAGTTTGATTACGATTAAACTTGCTCAATAGTGAAATATATTTTTTTTCGTATTCGGAATCATTATTTGTTACGTTATATGGAATATGTTGCTTATGGTATAATACGTATATTTTTCCGTATATATCTTCTTCATCTGAAATTTCACAGTTAATAATAGATACACCACTCTTCTCATACGCATATTTGCCACCATTCGCGTGACCGGTTGGGATTTCTACTGAAGATCTATATGGGTCAAATGTTGCGTTAAATTGTCTTTCAAATACATTTCGGTCGGGAATATATTCTTCATTGATTGTTTCTGTAATACCATCTCCCGTCTGATTCACTCCAGTACGATCAATGAATCCGATTTCCACGTTTTGTTTAAATATTTTGAAATTGTATATATGTGTACTCGCAGCCTTTCTCTTTGTAAGATTTTCTAATGTATATTCATGCACTCCAACAACATCTTTCACAAAACTGTCAAATGCTAATTTAAATTTATCGTCACGTGTTTTCGCCATCTTGATGTATTATTACTATGATTGATATTGCTATACTATCACTATTACTATTACTATTACTATTACTATTACTATTATTGATTTAGTATATGAATGACAATAACAATCAACTTTTTTAGACATTATTTGAAGATGAGTGTAAATGAGAAAATGTGTAAAAACAACTTAAAGTTGTCCCATTTAAAATATTTAAGGGTGTAAAATGATTACAATTGCTTATATTAATTATTGGAATGACTCACATAATGATAATTATTTCACAAAGTTTATAGAAGAAAATATTGGTCCAGTTAAAAACGTAAATCCTACAGAAAATCCAGATATTCTTATAGCATCTTGTATGGGAAATATAAATAATGTCCGAAATATAAAGGCAAAATGTAAACTATTTTATTACGGAGAAAACTTAAATAGGTATCCTCCTTATAATAACGATAAATTATTATATGACACATTTGATATAATAGTTGGATTTAAAAATACAGATTTATCCAAAAAGCAAATAAGATTTCCCCTGTGGTTGATGTATTATCATTATTACAAATATAATGAAAATGATAATATATTGACATATATTCAAAATAAATACAATGAAAATATAAAAAAACAGAAGGAATTTTTTGGCACTATTATTGCACGCCATGATCGCGGCGGGCAACGAACAATTATATCTAATGAATTATCTAAATTTGGTGATATTAAAGCTCCTGGAACATATCGTAAAAATACCCAATCAATTGGTAATACACATAATGATAAAATAAATTATATATCTAGAGGAACATATAATATATGTCCTGAAAATTCGTGTTATGAAGGATATTTCACTGAAAAAATATTTCAAGCTTTTGAAGGTGGGACAATTCCATTATATTGGGCAGTAGATTTACCGGAACCAGAAATTATAAATAATAATAAGTATTGTTTTTGTGATATAAATAATAAAGAAGCATTGGAAAAATCAATCGAAAATGTTTGCAAAAATCCAAATCAGTATATTGAGGGAGAATTATTTACAAAAAATGCTGGAGAAAAAATACAATTGTTTTATTCTACGCTGTTAGAGGATATCTTGTTGTGTTTACGTTGGTGAATAGTTGTTACAATATTGTATCCAATTGTGAAATCCATAAATAATATATTATATATAATATATAATATAAAAATAAATACATATATAATATATAATATGCCAATACGTTTCAACTTAGAAGAGATCAGACAAAAATACGATTGTAAATACTTTTTTGAAACCGGTTTATATCACGGTATTGGAAGTGAAACCGCATTAAAATGTAATTTTGATAAAAATTTTTGTGTGGAAATAAGAAATGATTTAGTAGAAAATGGAAAGAAAAAATTTAGTAATGAAATAAAAAACAAAAGATATACTCTTTACCTAGATGATAGTTCCAATATTAAAAAGTATATACTTAATAACGAATTTAAAAATAACAGAACAATTTTTTTCTTAGATTCTCATGTAGACAATTCTAATATCAATAATTATAAGCAAAAATGCCCATTATTTGATGAACTTGAAGCAATTAGTTGCATTGGAAGAAATGATAATATAATATTGGTTGATGATTTAAGAATTATAACAAAGGCATTTCCTTGGGGGGAAAAAAGTTATGGCGATATAGATTTTTTATCTAGAATCAAGAATAAAATATTATCAATCAATTCAGATTATAAGTTTGGTACGTTAAATGGACATATTGAAAATGATGTATTAATTGCATACATTTAGAGTAAATTATTTACAATACTATTCATATAATTAGTAAATAGTGATGCTCCCTTAGTCGTGTAATGTCCCAAATCATTGTTTAATACATCAGATTGATTATAAGATTTTAGTATAGTAGTTGGATTAACAAAACATATATTGTATTTTTTACAAATTTTTTCTAATAAACATATTAATTTATTTCTAGATTGTAAAACTTTTCCGTTTTTCTTGGCATTATAATGAGAAACTATAATTATTTTTTTTGGATATAATAATTTTTGTATTTCTAAGATATCATTTTCAATTTCTTCGTCGGTTTGTTCATCTATAATTGAATCATTCAGTATAGTAGAATCAGTTTTATGATACCACCCACGTGTTTTATCAACACTAAGATGATGTAAATAATAATTATTATGTATATATTTTTTAAGAGAACATATTTCTATAATGAATACGTCTGTTTTATTAAATATATCAGTATATTCTTTAACATAATGAATATAAGAATTATTACATATAGCAGTTCTAAAACATGAATTATTATATGGATAAGGTATTTCTAACTCACCCTTTAAAAATAAAATAAATTGTAAAATCTCTTTTGTAGAGTGTGTATAGTTAATTAATTTATTTAGATTATTAGAACCGCGTATATTACTTATCCGACAACTACCAAACAGCGTAATATTCATATATAGTATATACTATATATTATATACTATATATTTACATATTTGAATATTTATAGCAAAAATAATCTAAATCTTCCTGATAATGCTTAGATACTAATTCTATTGATTTTTCTGTATAATATTGTGAATAATGAGAATGATTTGTTGGATGAACTATTGTAGAAGAATCGTACTTAGATAATTTTAAAATATTCGCATATAAATGGTCGTATTCATTATTTTCGTATTTTAATATTTTATTTATATCCATTAATTTACCAACATGGTCTTTTAACCAATTTAACTGATTACAGAAGCAATGATTAAATACATTTACACCACCGTGTTTACGTGTTCTATCAAATTCTCTAGAATATATATATTCAATCCAATTGTTAAAATCATTATCTATATGTGGGTTTCCTGAAAAAAATTCTTTTGAATTATGCTTTTTATAATATAAATACATTGATAACATCCTATCAAATGGATTTCTTACCATTGTAAATGTAAATATACTATTTATATCTAAATTATGTTTTGTTTTTGCTATATCTAACATATCATGTAGAGTTCTATGCATACCAGTTATTTTAGTTTCGCCATTATTTTTCATATTGTTAGTAATTGTACCACCGCCAGATTTATTTATGTGAACAAATAAATATTTATTATTTAAAAGAGACATTTATATATTATACGCGTTAATGTTTTTAAATATATTTGAATGTATATTTCTAAATTTCCACCTTAATCACTTCCACTACATCGTGTATCATTTTTCGCTCAAGTATGGTATATTCAATGTTATTCAACCCGGTGCTCATAATCATTTCCTCCTTTTGTTTGTCATCTAAACTATCAATGTAATTTGGCATCCACATATCGGAAATTAGTTTTTTTTCACCAGTATATGTGATTGCATTAGAAGTATGTGGCATTATTTTAAATGATTGATTAGGATTATTTGTTATATTAATATTTTTCATACAACATCTATGATACAATGCTCTATCTTCAATTCCCCACCCCCAAATATTATTTGGAAACCCATTTATATCAAATATTATATCACGTTTTACCTTAATAATACCACCTAAACATGTATTATGTATTAATTTAACACGAAACATTTCTATATCTTCTTTCGTATAGATAGATTTTATAATTTCTAAACTAGGATTCATATCAACATCATGTGTAAAAAAATATTTGGTTTTATTTTGATATTCTTTGAATGCTACATTTAACAACATTCCACGATTAAATAATTTGCCCTCATTTTGTTCTACCACTACTACTTTACTATTTGGTAAGTGTTCTTGCAGAAGAGGAAGACTATTTTTGATAAAATATTCTAAATGTGTATCCCGATCACGAAATGGTATAGCAATAATATTATTATACATATTTTTCATTAATAATAAATAACAACATTTTATTATTAAGCATTTTTCGTTGTAATACTACTTCGTTACCCTAAAAAATGTTATATTTAAATTGTCGTTTTTCAACATTTTATAATCTTCTCTTGTAATCATGCGTTCAATCAGTTGTTTTGTAGTGTTTCCTGGGTCTTTATTTTTCAATAATAAATCAAATTCTATCAATACATAGGTTGGGTATATTTCGTCGTCTAACATTTGATTTACAACTTCTATTTCTGCACCTTCTATATCTAATTTCAATAAATCTATATGTGAATGACCTTGCTGCTCCATTATATTTTTAATACTATCTACTGGTACAACATCATAATTTTGTCCAAACATATTTTCTACTAATGATTGCGATACATAATTATCATTCGTCTGTTTATAAAACTTTAAATCCTCCTTTTTGTTCCATAATCCAATATTTACATACTTTAATTTATCAAAATTTGGATGTAATGATTGAATACAAGAGTAATAATCCGTTTGAATACCACCAGTAAATAATTGTTTACTATTATAATATTGTTTTACTTCATCAAAATGCTTTACAGCTTTATTTGTTGGATCAATTAGTAAAACACCACAATTATATTTACATTGAAGTAATAAATCAAATGACATGTCTTCGCCAACTCCACCTGAATAAACAACACTCTTTTCATTCAAATTCATATTGGTTGGTACATACCATCCTCCATAATTTGTTCCTAGTTTCTCCATTTCTATTGTAACGGAAAAAGTATTTAAACTTTATTTTTATGTATATATATATTGATATGGCTGATAATATAGTATATTTTTCAGGAAGACCAGACGGAATAGGGAATAGAATTGAACAATTGATAAATATTCAAGAATTTTGTATTGAGAACAATTTACACTGTAATTATAGTTGGAATAATAGTAATTTTAGAAATTATTTGCCATTAATATCATTTGATAATATTGAAATTGTGAATACTAAGAATTCAAATAATATAAAAAATTCAAGTAATATAAAATTTAATCGAACTAAAGATTTCCGCATACGATATAAATTTGATTTTAATATAAATTTTAATATTAAATACGACACTATTATTCATGTACGAGCAACTGATAGATTAAATTCAAATATAAAAAATGATGATTATAGTAATATAACCGAATTAAATATATTTATAGAAAAGATAATTAACTATGTAAACAATAATACAGAAATAAATACATATACTATTATATCAGATGACAATAGGTATATCGATAACATAAAAAATAGAATTAACAAACAATTTATTACACTATCGTATGATTATAATATTCCAAACGAATGGTTAGATTATTATTATTTAACTAAACCAGAAAAAAATATTATCATGTGTTGTAAATTTTCGTCTTATTCGATTACTGCCGCTGTATTAGCAAATAAACCTTTGTTATGTTTCAAACAAAGCCTAAAATCTAATTTACCTAGATATAAAGCAAATGTTCAGTTTATTGATTAGAAGATTACGTATACAGGATATGACCTATCATGTTCTTCCAAGAGTTTTTACTATGGACGTTTCGCTGATACCACTCATAACATGCTGTTGACATCTTGGTCCATTGTTCTTTATCAATAGATGCTACTTTCTGTTTCAATTCTTCAGGATTATTCACCAAAATATAATGCGTATTTTCAATCAATGGTTCCATATAAGAAGAAACATTCACTTCAGGAGTTACAATCGGAACCGTTCCAAAAGCCATTAATTCCACTTCACGATGACATTTGGAACCATAACCTCGCAAACATAATCCATATTTAGAATCCCGTAATTTCATCAAATACTCTTCATGACTAAATTTATGTTGTTGACCTTTTGTACAATGATATTCAGTCAATACATTTTCCCACGAATCGGTTGTTTTACGGAATTTCTCTTGAACACTGTTCTCAAAATTGCCTATAAAAATGCTTTCAATCTTTCGCTCATCGTGACTCAAGCACATGTTTGTTCTTAAAATCTTTTCTACAAGCATTGGTTTTCTAGGCCAAAAAATCCATGGTTTTATATTAAAATTTCTGACTTTACTTTTTAATTCCTTTCCCTCTACTTCTACATCACCATTACCTAATAACATAAGAGAACTAGTTGTAATTTCTTGATTACACCATTCTATTGTTGGACGGTCGTATGTTAAAATATTAGGCTCTAACCAACAGTGGATTGTTTTATCATCGTATACCACGTCAACATCTTTATTTTGAAGTTTCATTAGTAAGGGTAATTCTCTATAACTATCATTATTATGACGTCCCATACCCGACATTGGTTGTTTCGGTATTTTCAAAACCCATTTTTTATTTATAACCCGATATATGATTGCTAATATTTTATACATTTTTGCATTTTTTAAATGTTGAATAATTATGTTATTAAATGGGTCAAACCGTTTGTCTAAAAAATGTGTATGAACGAATTTTAAGGGCTTATTTTTATAATATAATGTGTCATTAGGACGAGACGTAATATTATTGGCTACTTGTTGTCCTCCTTCGGGTGATAAAAACAATCGCCAACATTGTAAATTATAATTTTCTCCAAATTCAAAAAAAGAATATTTTTTTACTAAATCTTCAATAGAAGCCTGATCAAAGTATCGCGATGTTTTTGTAAATTCTATCCAATCATTTGGTACGTTATTGTTTTTCGTCCATAATACTCCTCCATTATAAAATCCAGTTTTATCAATATGTTCTTGTGTTATAAATTGAGGAGATACACCGAGTTCTTTTGTCATATCTATATCATCTATTACTCCGGTTAGTATAATATCACTATCTAGTAATAAGGTATCATGGTCTTCTTTTAACGCATATGATATTATCTTGGCTTTTGCCATTTGAAATTCACTCCATATACCTCGTTGTTCCATAATTTGACGATTCATACCATCATATTTGTCTAATTCAATAAACCATTTTATTTGCAACGCAGGTTGAGGTGTCATATTATCAACAATTTCTTTCGTTTTTGTATCACATAATACAAATATTTTTTCGTTAGGATGATATACTGATAGAGATAATAATAACCCTACTAATTCAAATGCACAATTTGATGTACACAATGATGCAAAACTACTAGGTTTGCTCATTTACATTGTATAAAATTATAACTTTATATTTCATTTTGTAAAAATACTATGCAATATGTTATAACTAATTTACAAAATGAAATTTAAAGTTTATTTTGTATGAAAAGATAATGGAACTTACCAATTTATCACAACCGTTTACACAAGAACAAAAAATATCGTCCTTTTTGTATTTACAGAATTATATACTAGAACAAACTGAAAAAAAGGCACCATTTTTTATAGGTCGTTTATCGGGCAATGAACCCAATTTATGTGGTAAGGTATTAACAAAAACACAAATTCCACAACATTTAATTGCTGAAATGTTAAATGCAGCCGGAATTCAATTTTTAGAAAATGATGATTTAAAAGAGTATGTTAAACTTTATAACAATTCTTGCAAAAATAGCACTTTATTATCTATATGGGCAGGCGGCATGTATACACAAGCCAAACCGTACTACGATTTCTTATCGAAAATGTATCCTCAACAAAAACGTATTTGTGCACAGGCATTAGAACCCTTTTATTTTGTGGATCATCCAGAATACCAATTTAATAAGTGTTTTGTCAATAAAAAGGTTTTGATTATTACATCACATGAGGAAACCACAAAAAAACAATTATCAAAACATACAACAATGTTTAATAAGCCAATATTCGATGAATCTACGGAATTTTATATATATAAACCAGTGCAACAAAATGGAGGTAATCATGATTCTAACTCGTGGAAACATCATTTTGACAATATGAGAAACGATATTGCCGAACTAAAAAAAGAATTTGATTTTGATATTGCCATGGTTAGTTGCGGTGGCTTTGGTATGTTAATATCGGATTATATTTATTCAGAATTGCATAAAAGCACAATGTATATAGGAGGTGGTCTGCAATTGTATTTTGGAATCATGGGAAATCGTTGGAAAACACACCCAATAATATCGAAACTGCAAAATGAACGATGGACTACGGTGTTGGAAGAAGATAAACCACCTGCGTTAGCATCAAATCCACGTCTATGTGAAAATAGTTGCTATTGGTAGTGGAACTATTGACAATAATAATATAGATAGATTTTGTTATCTATACTATTGATGTATCGCAACAATAAGGGATTACGTGAATGGTCCATAGATATATCTTCATTCAAAACAGAATTTGTTAAACGTTGTATAGACTTTAAGATTCCTATGCATACAGTGAAATTTTATTCACAACAAGATGAAGACAAATATATTATTCAATATATTCTAAAAGATAACATAACCGATGGGACTTATTTAGAAATTGGTGGATGTGATGGAATACTTTACTCGAATACCAAAACATTAGAAGATTCTTTTGGATTTTCTGGAATTCTTATTGAACCACAACCCAACTTTTATGAAAAATTACAGAAAAATCGTCCAAATAATGAATGTCATAATTGTGCAGTTTCAAATTCATCGGTTGATTATATTGAATTTATTGGGGATAATGCACAAGGAGGAATTGTAGATACCATCAATACTGATATTGATAAACTATCCTGGAATAATACATATAAAGTTGCAAATAAAAAAATGAGTGGCATATTAGCATCATCCAGGTATACATATATTGATATTATGATTATTGATGTCGAAGGCGGAGAAATGGACGTTTTGAAATCGATTGATTTTACGTTCCCAATATATTGTATTATTATTGAAGCACATAGTGGGGAACAAGAAAAGAATAAAATATTTGGTGAATACTTGAAAGAAAATGGATTTACTTATCATGAACGTCAACGTGGTAATGAAGTATGGATAAATCAAAATTATTTTAGACGTTCTTTGTTCAAATTGTAACCATCTTACCAATTATGTAATCAAAAAAGATTACATAATTGCATACTTGTTTTGTTACACCCTTGAAGATTTAAAATGGTATATTTTTAGATTTTACCAATGGTTTTACATAAATCACGTTTCACAATTTCCATACAATGTGCTCTCATACCTTTTATTTTCCCTATAAAATCATGTTGAGTGGCATATTTTTCATTATTAATATCATATCTTGGTTCTCCACCTACATTAATGCAACTATGATTTCGTAGAGGGAAAAAATGACGAATACCTTTGTAAACTTCATTAATCCAATCGTCACAAAACCAATTTACTATCTCGGGTGGAAAATAATACTCAAACAAATCCATATGCTTACGCGAGACAAAAGATTGAGTCAATATTCTAGGATTATTATTAATTGGTCCTACTAATCCTACATCATTGTTGTTTTGTAATGTTTTTATACAATCATTTATCCAGCCGTTTGTTTTAAAAACAATATCGTCACCACATTGGAAAAAATAATTACAATTATCATTATATGCCTTTTCAAACAAACGATTCCACATTACGGTCAAATGACCTTTGGGTATACCATCCATATAAAGAAACTCTATGGAAGCGTTTTTCATAATAGAAACAAAATTTCGTAACTGGGTTATCGTCTCTTCTGTATCATATATTTTATCATCTTTATCAATTCCAATATAAAATACATATTGATGCTCAGAATCATATGTCGTAAAAAATGATTTTAAAGTATGAACAAATAAATAGGTTTCTTTATAGGTGGTCCATTCACGATCTTTTGAAGTAGACGGAATTAAAATACCAATTTTATTTGTAGTATTGTTCGTTTTCATTGAATTATCTATAGTTTTATCAAATAGGTTCATTTTGTGTAATATATATTATATCTAGGATTTTTTATACTGTTTTCACATAGTAAAATATATTTGATGGTGTAAACGTGGAATGCTATTACTTTCGCTTCATAAAGCCCAACATATTGCCAAAACGATCACCATGCATTATTACACTATTGCCTTTTCTATAATCATGTTTATCATATGTTAGACTATTTGGGTGAATAAGGGAATCAAATGTATTTACATTAATAAAGTCGTCCTTTATTGTGTATTGTAAATTACGTATTGTAGATAAGCCATCGACAGTTGATTTATTTAAACTAGATGATATTTCTGTTCTATTTATTAATTTCACAATACCGTCCACGAATTGTAATATGTTTTGATCACCAATTTTAAAAAAGGTAGTTCTGTCTATTTTAAACCCACATTTTACAACACGATCTTGCATTGTATTATCTTCTCTACCCCATCCCCAAAAATTAGGAAAGCCATTTGTTTTTTCAAAATCTTCCCCTTTTATAGAAAAAATACCACCTAAACAAAATGGATACCCGTAAAAATGTTTTATTACTCCACTTGTTGTTTCATATGGGAGCAAATTTTTTGTATAGGGTAATGTATCCACATCATTAAATATGAAGGTCATATTTTTATAGTGTTCAGGGTATTTTTCCTTCATTGCTAAAAAGCCAATATTTTTCATTCCACCGCGATTAAAATTTCGTCCGTCACATTGATGACTAAAATATATTTCATAGTCGTTTTTGGATACATCTTCCATGATAAACTCCATATATTTCGAGAAAAAAGTTTTGTGTTGTTGGCGGTTTCGGTAAGGAACAATAAAAACCATTTTTGGAACCACTACTTTATTGACGTTTTTTGAATCAGCAATTGAATCAACTATACTTGAATTCATTATTACTTTCTATTTTTATAAAAAAACGTGATTTACAACGTGATATATTCATGTGTCTCTATATCGAGTAAATTGTCCCTTCCCTTATCCATTATCCCTTATGAAGCATATTTTTCTAATATCACCTTTGGAACCAATTGTTCTTTCATACTTTCCAATTTTTTAAAACATTTATTTATAGTGACTTCACTAATTTCACTAATTTTATTCACATCCTTCTTCGATATATTCAGGTTACAAATGTGGGAAACGAAATAAATGATACCTGCTGCAATAGAATGAGGTGTATTTTCAGGTATATAATTATTCTTATGAATGCGCATTGCTACAAATATACAACATTTAGTTAATTCATGATTTATATTCAATCGACTACAATATCTCTCTATAAAAGCGTCGGGCTTTGTTTTTCCTAAATCCGTCTTTTCATTATTATGCATATCATGTTCAATTTCATTGATAATACCAATTGCATTTTTACATCCTTTCGTAGCACTCGTATTATCCAGTGTGAAAATAGTGGCAATTTCCTTTGCCGTTCTAGGACAATCATTTGTTCTACAAGATATATAGATCGATGCTGCAATAATACCGTCACGATTCAATCCACGGAACGTTTTATGTTCTGATATTTTTTTATGGAATCGCAAAGCCTCATCAATTATTATTTTCGGTATTCCCGCATTATGAGCAATTACCGTGATTCGTTGGAATTCATCATATTGTGATTTCTCCTTATAAGGCATCGATTGCCATTCCGTATATCGACGAATTTTTCTCATTTCATACGATGATGCGCCCTGACAAATTACTTTACAACCATATGACGACTCTACTAGCAGTGGATTAATCGGCATACCACATCTTGTGGGGTCATTCGAATTGCTATCTTCAGCACCATAAAAACGCCATTCCGCAGTCTGGTCTATAGAATCTTTATAAATAACACTACATTTGGGATTACAACAAGCCAAAAACCCGTCTTCCGTAAAACATACACTGGATTCGCATAGATCACAATTTTCACGCTGTCCACCATTTCTATATACACATTCTATTGGTTTCTTATCAATAAAATTCGTATCTATTTTCTTCCATAATTCTGCTGTCGATTTTGATTTATTTGATACCTTCTTCTTTTTTGTGAGTCGTTCTGTCATTGTAGTTATTTACATTTTAATATTCTGATTTAAATTCAATTTTAATTTATTTTATCTGTCTTTACAATATATGGGTGGTACACAATCATCGGAATCAAAGAAAAAAACATTGTCTGAATCGATTGATTATATCGCTGCAAATTATATATTAACTAGCAAATTTGACGACTTTAAAAAATTAACGAACCCAAAGTATTGTAATAATTTAGTCATTCTTACTGCCGATGTTATTAATCGATATCTCAATTCACAAGAAATTGCTTACTTGAAACAGCGAATGGAAGGTAGTGTTGAAATTAATGAGATGGCAAAGAATAATATTGCCTTTTTTAAGAAAGATAATTTGGGCAAAATGGATATCAAAAGTCCGATTGTTAAAAAACGAATGTGTATTGCAATCGCTAAATTTTACGTGCAAATATTTCATGTATTTAATGCCATTGCCCACACGATTAATCCTGTATATACGTGGAAAGATCAAAGTGGGTCTACGGTTAGTGTAGATTATGAACATCGTGTCGATATTCCTAAAGACGTTAGCCCAACTATTAGTAAAATTAATTTATGTAGTTCACGCATTAATGCTCTAGTCAATAATCAAACCATGGATAATTCTTCTAATCAAACGGAAGTGCAAGTAAAACCAACGTTTTGTTCCTTAAACAAAACAACTGATGGTAAAATCGAAAATTTACAACAAGAGCCCGGTATACCAGAATTAGAAACGCTTTATTACGACGAATATGATTACAGTACGGGGGTATTTACATCTATGTCGAAAGATATGAAGATACAATATGATGCTGATGTAACTGATTTTTATAAAGTATTTACTGGAAAAGACGACAAACCAGAACATATTTCTACGTTTAGCGATATTATATTACGCGATTTTCATAATATGCAACATTGTAAACCAGGAGGTGCTTTTACCAAAGGATATAAGGGTTCTATTAAACACAAATTATTCGGTCTATATGCAGAAAATATTAAAGAGATGGACGCTGCCACGAAAAAAAATCAAGACAGTTTACTGAAATTAGTTGATCAACTGTTTGTATTTATCAAAGATCCTCAAGATCCTAAAAATAAATTAATCATTATTAATCCTAAATTAAATACAGTTCTTCTTACTAAAATTATTGGAGAAGCGCGAAAACGCATTATTTCTTTATATTCCGATTGTGAAAAATATTTCTACAAAGGGTTACAAATATTCGAGGCTATTGTAGAGAAACAAATTATGGATACTTCTATTTCTCAAGTAAACAAGTTAGAACAAAATATTGAAAAGATTATGGTTCCGTAGAAAATATATATTTTAGAGTACACCGACCGTAAATAATATGATATTTGTATCATATTATTTTTCTACAATATGCAAAGACGTCTCATGTCTCATACATTTTTAGTCAAACTTATCTTTAATTTTTCTAAATAATTCACTATTGTAAATACCTAATGGTTTGTAATTATCAATCGATTTGTATTCCTTTTTGTCTTTATTAACCGTTACACTTGCACCTTTCTTAAACATTAAGTTATCACCTGTAGCAATAGCATCTTCTTTTACATCTTGACTATTTTTTATGGCTAATTTATTAATATCTTCGCCATTTACTGTGTTACCATAACCATCTATAGCAACGCCGGTTTTCTTTTTAAATTCTTGTCGGACATAGCCAGGTATCCAATGGTTCCAACTAATAAATATTAAATTGGGATGTGTATATCGAATTAAAAAACCATTGTCTTTTAATTTTTCAATGATGTATCCTGTACATTCTGCTACATTGTATTTCGTTATCCCTATCATCATTTCAGGAATAACATACCAACAAAATTGTTCGGTTTGTTGTTGCCTAGATGTTGTTTTTATTTTTGCATGAATTCGATTCAAAATTTTGTTATATATATGTAATTTACCTTCGTCTAATTCTCGTTTTCTCTCGTATAAATCGTCTAAATTGATTTTGTCTGATATATTATTATCGTCGCTGAGGGTAAATATATTCATCGTTATCTAATATACAAATAGACAGAAAAAAAGTTAAATATAATTACGTTAACTATGTAAATGATTAAACATTTAGTAATTAATGGCGGAGGTCCAACCGGTTTAATAAGTTATGGTGCTGCAAAATACCTAGAACAACATGAGTATTTTAATATAAATGAGATTAAATCAATATACGCCGCTTCTATCGGTTCATTGATTGGTGTTTTAATAGCACTAAAATATGAATGGAATGTAATAGATGATTATATTACTAAACGTCCGTGGGAAAAGGTATTCCAAATTACACCTGATGATATTTTAAACATTTTTTATACTAAAGGCATAGTATCGTTCAATATGATAGAATTAATATTAAAAGATCTTTTGGAAGCGAAGGATTTGTCATTAAATGTCACGCTAAAAGATTTTTATGAGTATAATAACATTGATATCTATATGACAACCGTAGAATTGAATACATTTCAGAAGGTTATACTGAGTCACAAAACACACCCAGATTTATCATTAATAACTGCGTTACAAATGTCAACATCAGTTCCGATTATGTTTAAACCGATTCTATATGAAGGTAAATGTTATATTGACGGAGGGATATTATCTAATTATCCATTGCATGAGTGCTTGGAAAATGAGAAATGTGATGTATCCGAAATACTGGGTTTTAAAAATGAAGAAACTACTGCAACGGAATCGTCCAGTGCAAACATAATTGATGAAAACACACCTTTGATAGATTATTTAACAGGAACACTTGAAAAAGTTGTTAAACGCCTTCATAATGCAGAATATGACAATAACCTAGAAATTCCAAACGAGGTACAATTAGGATCAAATATGAAGATAGATAACTACCTAGAATGGTTTAGTTATTTAACTGATAGTAAAAAACGAAATCAATTAGTAGAATATGGCATTCAAAGTGGATTGCTGTTTTTACAATCTCATAGAGTCTGTAATTCAATTGATTTTTGTGGTAATCAGATTGAAACAGGAGTGAATGTTACTAGTACTAGTGATAGTCATTCTATTTGTGATAGTGAAAATTCGTCCGCCGCGAAATTTGATGATTATGATTTTATTCGCGATCAAATGATCATTGACAAGTTATTGAATACCATATTGGATGATATATTAGATCAAACAGAAATTCCTAGAGAAGGAATATTAAATCCTTCTCGAGAAACAACCATTGCTGATTTGGACTAATTATATCACTATACATCTTTGAACATTTACCTAAAGTGTGCTATTCAAAAATTGTTTTAATGTATCGAGCGAAGGCTTTGCATCATATTCTATAACTTCGTTATCCTTCACCAATTTAATAGTAGGGTATCCATCCACTTTAAACTTATCAGCCAATCCGGTCTCTTGTTCTCCATCTATTAAAATAAACTGAATAGTATATCCATTAATTTGCTTACCGTCATACTCTTCTTTTAATTGTTCCCATATAGGTAGTGCCTTCTTACTATGAGGACACCAATCTACTACAAACATATATAATTCTGCGTCCTTGCCATTAGATTCATCCTTCTCAACAAATTCTTCGTTTGGTACAAATGTAGCACTCGCATTGGGGGTTACATAATTGTTATAAATATAAAGAGCCAAAATTATAAATATAAAAGTAACTGCTAATATAATTAACAATGTTGTATTGGACATTAAATTCGCTGTTCGCTCTTTTAGACTTTCAAACATAATATAACATCAATAGACATTTTTATTCATACAAAAATACGAAATTACAAAAAACTATTTTTTTTTCTCTAAATACTATAGTAGAGAATTTACATGAAACAATATACAAATCGTACAAATAAAACGGCTCGTACAAATAAAACGGGTCGTAATATAAGTGAAAAGAAAAAACGTGTTTTTACAAAAAAACACTACAGTGCTGGTGATGGAATGGTAACCAGTGTATGGGGTCCAGCATTATGGCATTCGATTCACACCATTAGTTTCAATTATCCTGTAAATCCATCTATAGAAGATAAACGGAAATACCGACAATTTATGTTAAATTTAGTAAATGTACTGCCATGTAAATATTGCCGCGATAATCTGAAAAAAAATTACAAGGCATTCCCATTGTCCATGAAATGTATGAAAAATCGTGATTCATTTTCACGATATGTTTATAAATTACACGAAACAGTGAATAAATTGCTTGGGAAAAAATCAGGTCTATCGTATTGTGAAGTTAGAGAAAGATATGAGCATTTTAGAGCACGTTGTACATTAGATAAACCAAAGATGTTTCAGTTCAACAAAACACGAAAAAATGGGCGTAAAGAAAAAGGGTGTACTGAACCATTATATGGGAAAAAATCAAAATGTATTATTAAAATTGTCCCTCAAGAGGAAAAATGTAAAACGTTTCAATTAGACGAAAAATGTAAAAAAAAATACGAGTAATGCATTTTACCGATTCTTTCTAGACTATAGAAAATATATATTCTCTCCGTATAATATATATTTTATGAATAATCCAACAGGATATTATTATATTGATAGCATTACTAACATTGGTTATGTTTTAGCAAAAATAAATACAATCGATACTGGTATGGATATAGTAGATGACGAAGCAAGTAAACAATATGAAAGTAACATTGATAACAATTTAATAAATGAATTAAGTGCACAAATTAATTCAATATATGGTAATACTGGTATCGATTATACATCTTGTCTTTCTACATACAATTTTTATCCACAGATTGCTAACTCGTTACGATCATGTTTTCCAAAATCATATAATGAAGATACTAACGTATATGATACCTTAATACAATCGTCATTCAACAATTATATTTTATTAACACTTGATGATCTAAACAATACCTGTAGTCGTAGTCAGGTATCTGTATCGGATATTCCAAATATTGGTGGTTTTGTATCTATTGAATTTAATAAACCAATGGAAGGTATTTATAAAAGTAATAATACCAATGATAGAACTAATATTAATTATATTTGGAATGTGTGTAAAGGGATAAATGCTTTCTCTATCCAAGGATTATGTAAAATAATGATTCAGATGATAACTAAATATAAATGTAATGAACTGCCGTATATATTACATGTAGACAATACCAATATACCAGCAATTACATGCTACAATAAATCGAATTTTCAACCTCTTAAAAATATTAAATCCGGCGTGATACAATCACGTAATCCAGATGAAACGTATATGATATATAATAGGACTACTATTTTTTATACAGAACTCGAAGGTAATATAGTGGAAGTTATTCCAAGTAATGAACACATCTTCGTATTAATTGCACATGGTGCAGAAAGTAATGAACCTCAACAAATAGAGTTTCCTTTTAAAAATATTTCTTTTTACGCATACACAGGTATTTCTTTAAATGCCCCAACAGAATGTGATATGAAACCTAATTTAATAACCGAAATACCTACAGAGACTTGTTATAATCGAATTACAACAGTTGAAACAAATATACCAACGAATGATAATATTTATTTACGAAAAATGAATTTTTCTACAAATCAAGACGACACGTATGATGGTAAAAGTGGGATAATTGGACTATATCATTGTAATTATGGTAATAAATTAATGGATTGGAATGATTTAAATAATATTACCGAGGCTGCCGAAGATCCATCACGAGTTTTTAATTATGTTGACTTATTTACCAAGATTAATGAATATTGTGAACTCAATAAAATACCCAAACAAAATGTTGTATTAAAGATTTTCGCATGTCGTGGGTCGTGTGCTACTTCACCGACAATGCGACCAAATATTAAACAGTCTGGTGGTGATAAAAATCAACAACATGAATCTTCACCCAATATTGGTCCAACTGAAATGTCGCAAGAAGAATTAATCAATTGGCTAAATACATGCGCGATTCCGCTAAAATATAGTAAGGGTGGTTCTACATTAACAAGACGAAATAAACATTCCAAGAAAACACATTCCAAGAAAACACATTCCAAGAAAACACATTCCAAGAAAACACATTCCAAGAAAACACATTCCAAGAAAACATCTGCTAATATCATGCGTGTTCATACGAAACGAATTGGCAAAAAACAGTAAATTATGCAGCTTTGTTACTTTCGTGAAAGAGCAATCACGTTGGATTCGGAAAATAATTTGCAATTTTCAATGTAAAATAAGTGCCTAAAATTGTATATCCATCGTTTAGTATTACAGTGCCTTTTTGGATAATCCATGAAAGTGTTTTACACCAGGGAGTTATGGCTGTAATTGGAAAAAATAAAAATCCAAGTATACTCCAATTTGCACAATAACTGGTGTATAGATGCGCCGATGCATAATGTAGTAATACCCACAAAAAATATGCTCCGGTGAAGTAGTTGAAAAAAAATGGCAAAACTTTTTTTACAGTATCAGCCATGATACCATTGTATGTAATATAATATGTAAATCGATTTGCAATACATATTATACTTGTTTCAAAAACAACATTTTAAATCTTCAATGGTTTAAAATTTGCTAAAGTCATCCATCATGGGTCTAGGTAAATAACTTGTAGTTGTGCTGTTATAGTTGGGAACCTTCTTGCATTCGAACGATGGTTCGGGACACCGTCCACACGGAGGACATGGTTGACATTTCTGTTGACTTGGACAAACTGCGGGCGAAGGACATACCGGACATACCGGTGGTACTACTTCTGATTTCAAAATATATAGACCTTGTTGTCCAGGAGGAATTTGATGTGATGGAACACCATCGATTGTATTTTCAGTAGTAGCATGAACCGGTTGCCCAGCACCACCAACTGCTACACGATTATTACTCATTCCTTCAAATATGAGTGGTCTCTCTAAACAACAACAAAATACAAGACTCAACAACAATATTAAAAACAAGTGCAACTTTTGAAGTTTCATATAGAATATAGAAGGAAAATATTTTCATAGAGAGATTCGAATACACATAAAATTGATTCTATGTGTTAATTCTTCGTTTTTTTTAAATATCCAAAAGTGTATATGCCTCGTACGAAACAAGATCCTTTACAACAATATTTTAAAAACGATCATAACATTGAAGTTGGGGTTGATGAAGCCGGACGCGGACCAATGTTTGGTCGCATTTACACAGGTGCTGTAATTTTACCTAAAGATGATACATTTGAACATAGTATGATGAAAGATAGTAAAAAGTTTACATCGAATAAAAAAATACAAGAAGCTGCTGATTACATTAAACAACATGCTCTCGCATGGACAGTTACATGGGAAGATGAAAATGCTATTGATAACATAAATATTCGTCAATGCGTACTAAAATCAATGCACAATAGCATTGGGCAATCTATGAAAAAATACACGGAGATTATGAAACATACGATTGCTGATGACGCAACTGATGACGCAACTGATCACATCAATGACCAAACCCAATTTATGTTACTGGTTGATGGTAACGATTTTAAACCATATATGATATATGATATTAGTGATAATTATATGAAAATGATACCTCATGTGTGTATTAAAGGTGGTGATAATAAATATTCAGCAATTGCCGCTGCATCTATATTAGCAAAGGTAGAACGAGATAAATATATCGAAGAATTATGTGACGAACACCCTATGCTAGAAGAAAAATACAATATACGAAAAAACAAGGGATATGGAACTAAATTACATATGGATGGCATAAAAGAACATGGTATCAGTAAGTGGCATAGAAAAACATACGGCATATGTAAACAATATGCATAAATTGAAAAGCATTGAGTTTGAATATTTTTATTTTCGACTGGTGTTTTTATTTTCGAGTGGTGTTTTTTGTTTTTTACTCTACGTCTTCAATTTCGACTTCATCAAACTTTTTCATAAATAGAGTATTGAATTTTTCTTCTTTACACTTCTGTATATCGAAGAATATATTTTTATCACCTAACACAATGACTGTTTTTGTTGCACGACTAATTGCAGTATAGGCTAATTTCATACGTTGTGTACCCCATGATAAACTACTGTGAAACCTTGATACAATAAATACAATTACAGCCTTTTGTGATCCTTGAAATTTATGAACAGTGCTACAATAATTTAATGAAAATTTGTCTTTTATCGACGGTAATGATACATCTTCACGGTCACCATGCTCATCATCGTCATATTTTACATAGGCTCGTAATAATGATCTATTATTTGTACCTATCGTTTTTTCAAAATAGATACGTCCAGTATCTCCATTCACACGAATTTTTCCTGTTTTTAGCGTATAGTCATTTTCCGTACGAATCACATAATCACCATGCTTAAAGTATCCATGCTGGTACTCTTCCTCAGGATTATATACATGCATTTGCAACATCTTATTCATTTCAAATACACCACCTTCTTTATTATTTTCTGGTGAAATAAATGAAATATTTGGTTTTCCGTATTCTTCAACCAATTTTTTACATATACGAAACGTTTTCCCCGAATCACTAAAAGAATGTTCTATAAATTTGGTGGAATCGCCGTCGAAATGATCCATAGTCAATGTACGTTGGTTCAAGTTGATAATCAGATTTTTTAAATTTCCGTCGTCTTGTCTTTTGATTTTTGTTAGATACGTACACTTTATTAAATTGGACTTTATAATCGATTCAAATGGTCTACCACTAGATACGGGTGGTAGTTGTTGTATATCTCCTAAAAGAATAAGTTTGGAGTTAAACTGTTCACACCAATACAATATCTTTTTGAACATGAATATATCTATCATCGACGCCTCATCTACAATCATTATATCAACACTACTTGGTAATTCATCATTTTCTGATGTTTCTTTATTATCATTCGATGTGTGTTCCGCGTCGTGATCTGGATTGTTATACACCATAAACTCGTTGTCTTTGGTACTAACATTTTTTTTAATTTTTGGAAATGTATTTAAAATACATTTATGTAATGTTCCGCATATAGTAGTATTTTTTATATTTGAACATTTTTCAAGTAACCCCTTCATAGCCTTTCCAGTTGGCGCCATTAAACTAATATTTGTTTCTATATTTCTATCCTCTGCACAAATATTATACCAATCAACTATTGCTTCTGTAATCGCACTCTTGCCGGTACCAGGAGGACCTGTAATTATCGACATTTTATGTTTAATGCCATTTTTTATGGCACGTTTTTGCTCTGGTTCAAATATAAACGACGTCCCAACTTCCACACTTTTCTTACGTTCAAAACCTTCAATAAATGCGTTAAATTTGTCACTCTCTATTGTGTTCGATTCGTCGTAAAACAATTCAATGACGGTATCTCCTATTTTCTTTTCCATGTCAATATATTCAGGCAATGTAAATAAATATTTATTATCGTCCTTGGCAGTAAGTATACTATTTAATACTTCTAAATATGATGTGTATTTATTCATAATGTTATTTGATTTACAAAATTCACGTAATAACCAATAGTATCCCTGCTTATAACATCTGTCTGTATGATTTACGTATTTGTTATTACTCTTTGCATGACTCTTAATTTTATAAAATGAACCATTGTTATCATGTAATGTGCTAATAACCCACTTTTCCAATAATAATTTATCCGATACTGTTATATCGAATTCGCGTGAGATGCTATATGCCTGATTGAAGTGCAATACGCTATTTTCAATCGTAATCAATTCAAATGGTTCCTTGATTATGTTTGATAATAAATATTTGCTATCCTTGTAATATCTCAAATTGGCTATCATTTTGTCCATGGTTTTGAATGTGATTCGAGGTGTAGAATCTTTAAACCATTCTATCAATGCTAACATGTAACTAACTATGTTATTTCCTTCAGTATAATTATAATACGTATCATTTTGTAACATTTGGAATTCTGTATCACATTGACGTTTTCCTTCTATAATACTGGTTGTTGCATAGGATGCGTCTTTCCGAAAAATAAACTCCAATGTTTTTGTATATTCTACTACAATTTCCTTTGCTCTTTTTTCATTATCAATATTTCGACGCACGTTTCTTGAATGACGTGTCAATACCGTAGTAGAATTATTTGTACTCGTACTCGTACTTACAATTGTATTTACATTTGTATCAGCAATAATATTATTTTGAAAAATAGTATTATCAACGGAAGAAGAAGATGACGTCTGAAGCGGATAAAAACGTTCCATAATGGTTAGGTGTGCTATTACATTTGTTGTTTGAATATTATTCAACTTTAATTTTCATTTTACAATGTATTCTAATGATACATCAGAGTTGTATTAGAAGTTTGATCCGATATATTCACTATTGGAATTGTATTACTGCTATTGACAATCGTATCAATACTTTCATTAGTACTAGTATTTCCGATCTCACTATTACAACAATGATTTGAATAGTCAACTAAAGTATTGTTTGGTCCTAATTTACCATTTGAAGAAGTAGCCCGACGTTTTAGAGCACGTCTAGCCGCAGTACTATGCGCACCAACACCAGCACCGCCTACATATTTGTTATCTAAATTTGTTTTCACATTTCCTGTAAAAATTAAGCGTCTAACTCCACCAGCAAATGTAGTTGGCATTATACATTTTACCAAGATTTTATTTTTACTTAGTGTAATATACATTCGTTGTTTACTGAAAAAAAAGCACTATTATGTTTTTTGCCTTCACCGTGTAGGTAAAACCTATATTTTATGTAAAAATGATGGCTTACATAAAAGTGCTTATGTAGGTAAAGTTCTGATTTTTTAATTCTATTTTCCATTTTGAAAAACGCAACACAAGGAAACCCTGTGTGTCT
>Ga0209302_10000361_pt1 | contig 27524 bp, 24 predicted proteins | sample ArcOceMetagenome_2_FD_187445 | JGI IMG/M metagenome (GOLD analysis project Ga0209302, IMG submission 187445) | Marine eukaryotic phytoplankton communities from Arctic Ocean - Arctic Ocean ARC135M Metagenome (SPAdes) (version 2) | ecosystem: Environmental > Aquatic > Marine > Oceanic | place... | reverse complement strand
ACGGAAGAAGAAGTACAACAAGCAAAAAACGAGGAAGAAGAAGCTAAACATATGTTTGAAAAGGCGTTGGAATCATTCCAAGAGGCTAAAAATGAAGAAATTGAAGCGAAAGCACAAGCAACGATGTCACACGAAAGGCCAATACGCGACATTGCTCAAATATCTTCTTCGTCAATCATTGGTATTAAATCGCACATGAACAAGTTACAAAATCATGCCGGTCATGCCACTGTTATCATGCCAAAGGTGTTGGAGGGACTCAGTACCTTACAAACCCTTTATAATGATATTGAACCTCTATACAAAACACTAAATCCGTCCGACCACTGCCCTGACGATTCGTACGATGAATTGATAAACTGGGTCAACGGATTCGGTGATATAATAACTGACGTCGGTGATTATATCAATACACGCCTAGATAGATTCGATAAGGTTTTGAGTGGTGTTGGAACACCGATGACGACACGCTCATGTCAGCCAGACATTTAAATTAAAAAATAAATTTATTTTTATTTTTTCTCTGAACTTGATTCTCTAAAGCTTTAGAGATTCTTTGACTATTTTTTATTTTTTTTCTCTGAAGTCATTTCTCTAAAGCTTTAGAGATTCTTTGACTATTTTTTTATTTTTTTTTGAACTTGATTCTCTAAAGCTTTAGAGATTCTTTGAGAATTTATTTTTAAATTTTTCTTGTACAATTCTCTAAAAAAATTAGTTACCACATTTTCTATTAGGATGTTTGTTGTACAATCGCTTAATTTTGATAAGTTCAGCATCACTACACTGCAGCCCATCAGAAAGCGAACAGCTTGCACTAGCTGTCTGACAGCTTGAACCGGAATACCCTGCATTGCAGGATGTGCATGAACAACTACCAGTAAATCCACCGATTGTACCACCGTTGATGCAGTAGAATTCACCGTCAGACCCGTCCTTGCTTGAGTCACTACTTGCCGTGCAGAGAGTGGCACTTGTCTGACAGCTTGCACCATTATACCATGCGTCGCAGGAGTGGCATGTACAACTACCAGTAGTTCCACCGATTGTACCACCGTTGATGCAGAAGAATTCACCGTCAGACCCGTCCTTGCTTGAAACACTACTTGCCGTGCAGTCGTTAGCTGTGCATGCATAAACACCATCGTTCTCGTACCAAGCAATCGTGTCATCGCCAGACGAAGCGGAAACGATATCCATGTCCCCATCCCCATCCATATCGGCTACAAAAACAGAAGTGGCTCCATCAGCTGATGTAGCAATATCGACCTTCGTCCAAGTGGGGTTTGCGTTACCATCGTTCTCGTACCAAGCAATCGTGTCATCCTTAAACGAAGCGGAAACGATATCCATGTCTTCGTCACCATCAATATCGGCTACAAAAACAGAAATGGCTCCCACAGCCGATGTAGTAATATCATACGCCGTCCAAGTGGCGGCATTGCCATTGTTCTCGTACCAAGCAATCGTGTTATCGCGGAACGAAGCGGAAACGATATCCATGTCCCCGTCCCCGTCCATATCGGCTACAAAAACAGAACTGGCTCCATCAGCTGATGTAGCAATATCGGCCTTCGTCCAAGTGGGGTTTGCGTTACCATCGTTCGCGTACCAAGCAATCGTGCTATCGCTAGACGAAGCGGAAACGATATCCATGTCCCCATCCCCATCCATATCGGCTACAAAAACAGAACTGGCTCCCGCAGCCGATGTAGCAATATTGACCGCCGCCCAATTTGGGTTAGCATTGCCATTGTTCTCGTACCAAGCAATCGTGTTATGGTTGTACGAAGCGGAAACGATATCCATGTCCCCATCCCCATCCATATCGGCTACAAAAACAGAAATGGCTCCCCCAGCTGATGTAGCAATATCATACGCCGTCCAAGTGGCGGCGTTACCATTGTTCTCGTACCAAGCAATCGTGTTATCGTTTCCCGAAGCGGAAACGATATCCATGTCCCCATCCCCATCCATATCGGCTACAAAAACAGACTGGGCTCCATTGGCTGTTGTAGCAATATCATACGCCGTCCAAGTGGCGGCGTTACCATCGTTCGCGTACCAAGCAATCGTGTCATCGTTGTACGAAGCGGAAACGATATCCAAATCGCCGTCACCATCCATATCGGCTACAAAAACAGACCACGCTCCATCAGCTGATGTAGTAATATATTTAACTTGTGTTATTGAATCAACAAATCCGCTAGGACAGGTATTTTGAGATGGTGGTACGGGAAAACCAACGACAGCAGGGATTGCAAAGGCATAAATAAAAAAAAGTTTCATATATATTATAAGCAGTGTCCTTTTATAGTAATGATTGTCGAACAGTCAGCTTTGGAGATTCTTTGAGAATTTTATTTTTTATTTTTTCTCTGAACTTGATTCTCTAAAGCTTTAGAGATTCTTTGACTATTTTTTTTTTTTTTCTCTGAAGTCATTTCTCTAAAGCTTTAGAGATTCTTTGAGAATTTATTTTTAAATTTTTACCTGAACTTGCATTCTCTAAAGCTTTAGAGATTCTTTGTAGATTTTATTTTTTATTTTTTCTCTGAACTTGATTCTCTAAAGCTTTAGAGATTCTCGAAAGAATTTATTTTTTATTTTTTTTTGAACTTGATTCTCTAAAGCTTTAGAGATTCTTTGTAGATTTTATTTTTTATTTTTTATTTGTAACAGCCATCTTTAGAGAATGGAGTCAATTGTATCAAAATTCGAGGATGTTTCAATCAATGGGCCTTGGTGCTCTTGTGATTGTTTTGATGTTAAAATCTTTTGATATAATTTTTTTTTTAAAAGAGGAATACGTAAATGTATTGGTCCTTTAATAATTTTTTGACGATAAATATAAACTGCACATTGTGTCATCCATGTTAATATCATCAAAACATTTAACCAGACAACGGTGGCTTCCGAGTGTATGGTTGCAAAAAATTGAATGGACCATAACAGGGAAATAATGGTGGTTACAATGGACAATCCAAAATACATTTGTTCTTCTGTTCTTCTGTTCAAATACTATGGTTGTAAAAGAAGCAATGGATTTTACAATAGTTTAACGGATTTTACAACTAAGTATAGAATAAGATTTTTTTGGATGTTGACTAAAATAATAGTATCAAACTAAAATGTCTTTCCCAATGACCAATTTCAATATGCTCAATTTTCGCCGCCAGTCGGCCCCTAAATTTACTTCAAGCCAGCGCTTAAATAAATCTACCAACAAGCAAGAAACTTATTTCGACATCCAAAACGACGCTGGGTATGGTTTCAAAATGATTACACCACCGTGCAATGCCCTTTTCCCACACTTGGGTGTTGGTGGTAACGAAGGTGGTAAATTTTCGAAGACTAAACAGACTTCGTCTCTTGTTTGCAATCTCCTTGCTGAAGGAACCGACGAGGTTTTTAAATCTGAACGCACTGATTATTTTAAATTTATGGAAACGTTTAACGAGCAGTGTCTGGACCAGATGTACGACGCTGACCCACTTGGAGCTGCTAGCGCCATTCGTGCTAAAAATGCCAAGCGTTATTCTAAGAAAAAGACTCCCGAAGAGCTTGAAGATATGTCTCGCAAAGCGTTTAAAAAGAATGCGATGGTCCCATTGAAATGCAGAGATGGCGAGACGCAACTTGTCATCAAATGCCGTGCTTACAACAAGAATTTGGAGCCTCGCACTGTCCGCTACGTCCAAGAGGCTGGTGACGCCTATGTGGAAATGGAAGAGGCACCAACAATTCGCAATGGTGCTTTGCTTTGTCTCCCGTTTACAGTTCGTCCATTTGCGATGGCCAAAGACAAGTATGGTATTACTTATACGCTCTTGCCTGACATTGTCGTCCTTACAACTGGTCGTGGGCGCAATTCCGCCCCGATGGAGGCAATCGAGACCCCAGAACGTCCTTATTTGATGAGTATTTCTGAGGGCAAAGAGGGTAAAATCTATTTGAATATGAATGACATTGAGAATCGTCGTTTCGCCTTTCGCCCTCCAGCGACAGAGGTCGTCTTTTCTGATTTGGGTGGTGTTGGTACCCTTGGAAAGATTGCTGGCGTCACTGAAGACAATGCCAAGTATTCTGGTACGACCAAGGAAGATATTGATTCTCCTACCTCTGTTTCTTTTTTCAATTACATGGAAAAGATGGGAAATGATGTTATCGATTTCTGCCTGGCTGATGGTAATTTATTGACAAAATTGAAAGCGGATAGTAAGGAAGAGGCTGAAGAGATGGCTACTGAGACTGGTGAGTCTTTTGAGTCTTGTTTCCGCACTGTTATTAAGGACGCTTTCAATTGTCCTGTCAATAAACGCGACGAGGATGAATTCCGCCAGCTTCGTTTTAGTCAGCGTGTCTATACTTATGGTGATAACAAGGTTCAGAACCGTATTCCATTGACGGATACTGCTGGAAACAGTTGTGATGCTGACATTCGTCGTTCTGCAATGATTGCACCGGTCCTGAGTCCGTCTGTTTATTTCATGGCTGATGGTAAATTTGGATTAAAATTGGATATCTCTTTGGAGCATGGTATTCGCGTGGACTCTAATCCCGAAGAGGAGGAAAAGTCTACCGGTATTATCTATTCCTTAAAACGTGCCTCGAGTGCAATGGAAGCGACCGATGAGTCCGCAAGTAAACGTACTAAAACCGAATAAAAACTGAATTAAAATATCATAGTAAATAAAAATAAAAAAAAAGATTATGTTTTCGCCATTATAAATTGAATAATCAATACTACTAAAACGGCTGACATACTCATAACTAACGCTATTGAGGTTGTATAGACCTGACCAATCCACATAACCCCTACAAATGCCATAGCTGGCCATGTTTGATAGGCAAGCATATATATATGTTGATTTGTGGTGTTGATGGCTTCCTCAGTGTTGGCACAAGAGGAGCTAGCTAATAGTACAATGGAAAGTATTGGTATATTCGAAATAACACCTGCCAATCGAACGTAGTCGTGTTGAATAAGTAGTTCAATTAAAATGAGTGCGGCTATGATGACAATGTTGGTACCTATGATGTACCATGTGGAAAATTTGATTGGTACTTCTTGTAGGTGTATTGGAGCATCCACTACGTTGACAATGTTGAGATAGGCGGCGAGAATACCGATTGAAAAAAGAATATATGGATTTTCGATAAACATGCACAGTGTTGCGGACACTACCATGGCCAATATCCCTAAAGACCAGCATATAAACCATTGTGGTGTTGCACAGGAGAATCTTGGAAGTCTGCCTTTATTGGCCATATATCTGAGAGCGAAATGAAAGATGGCTAAGAGTGAAACGGGTATCATGTAAGCAGTCCATGTAATTTGGAGCCAGTTATGAAGTTCTTTTTTATGCAACATACTTATAACAATAACAATAACACGACCGGGAACCCATGTGAGTGCAATCGCCTTTGGTCCTGAATAGTGTATAATGAATAACATTATATTTAAGACAACTACCCCTAAAATAACCGTGGTCCACATTTGATTTTAGTATAAAGAGGGTAATTAAATAGTTCATAATGTTGGTCAATGAAACGGATAAACTATTAGGTCGTCGGTTGGATTCTTTGGAAAAAGGGGTAACCCAGTTGGATAATCGAGTGGCTTCATTGGACGATAAGGTTTCTCATGTCATTCAGATGAATTCGGAGATAATGATACAGTCCAATGAAAATTTCCGCGATATGAGGTCGACGTTGGATGCCCACCGAACAGAAATAAAAAAAACAATTCGTCAAATACGAGGAAGATGGTCAACACAGTGTTATGTGATAATGTTCGCTATAGGTCTAACAATATGGACCATTTTCATGGCTTGGGTTATATTGGCTTAGTCCGAATTTCTATACCACTTTGTCGGCATTCTGGTATGTACCGCTTCACCGTCTTTGATATAAACAGCGTATTCAGCAACGCCACATGCATTATGACCCCTTTCTAATCTCAAATATCCATTTTCTCCCCATCCTGTCCCCCATGAGTTTTTGATAATCCATGCGCGCTTAGTGTACCCTACGATGGCGACTGCATGGTCAATATCAGTGCTGCAACTGGACGCTCTAAAAATACCACCTTTGTAGTTTTCCATCGTCGTTGAATCTACTCCCACTGATATTGGTCCATATTTGTGTAAAATTGCTTCGAATTCGTCTTCGGTTCCTGGGTGGTCCTCATGCATGAGGATTTTGAATTCTTTAACACGTACATGTGAAATGAGTTTGTGTCGAGGGCAATGTGTCTGCGCTTCTTTATATGGAAACTCCATTGATAGCACAACGGGGTGTTTTTGTGCGTATTCGAACACATATTCCATAAGCCCGCCTTCACATCCTACATTCGGTCGATGGTTTCCGGAGGTACAGTCCATTATATTTTGTGCGGAGATGGATTTTGGATAACCACCAGTGTTTCTGACCGACCAATATTCGAGGATAGCTGCGGAGGCGAAAGCAAAGCAATCTCCACAGACGCCTTGGTCTTTGATTGGAGACACATATGAGACTCCATTATGGTTTCGCCAATCAATTGGTGGTAATTTAGCATTTCCTAAATGTACATGTTTATCGTCGATGGCCCTTTCCACTAATTGGTGATTGTTCAATTTCATGGGTTGGTTGCTTTTCATTTCGTGAAAGAATCTATCAGAACGAGACGTAAGACCATACTTTACCTTTGTGTCGTGTGGCTGTATCATGGACTGAACGGAGATTAATTTGGATTTTCTCAGTCTCATTTCGGCACGGTTGCTGTAATTCCGCTTGTGTGTTTCCATGTAGTCACACACCCAAGTTGGATGTAAATCCTCACTACATTCTTTGGAAGTATAGGCCGCTACACTTGTAAAAAAAAAACAGAATAAGAAACGATTAATCATATTCTTTAATATACTGTCTATTTATATATCAAAAATGTTATCTTCACAATTAGAACACCCAATACCAACCTCGGACCAACTACGGACAATGTCATATGCCTTTGGTCCGCACATGCAAGGTTCTGAGACTGGGATTTATTTTGGTGGTGATAACCGTATCGTCCGATGTCCCGTCGATAAAATACCTCTTCCCCAACTCTCACCTCCCGCTTGGTTGGTGGCCGATTGGATGATGGCTGACAGTCGTGGTGAGCCCATTTCAGACTATGCCCGTTCCTTCGTCACCAACCCAGCGTGTTGGAATAGTGCTACAGCCTGGTTGCACGAGTTCCTAATAGTTCGATAGATAGAGACAAGATTGATTGGTGGCAAGTAGCAATTGGTCTAGATTTTGGATGACATAATATTTCGCGGTGCATTCTAGGATGACGTTTTGTGCGTTTCTGAACAGTGTTTCGCTGCATTCTCCTAATAAAACATCAGACATTTGTTTGTAATCCATATTAATCTGTTTAATTTTACTACTGTGCATGACCGATGGTGGTGGAAGCTCGTAACCAAGCTCGATTAATTTGAGTTTGAGCCGCCATGTGGATTTCTCGATGGCGTTCAACATCTGTTATAAGATGGACTATTTATATAGTCACCACCCTTCAAAAAGAGATGTCTATTTTTAGAACATATTCACCCCAAACACTCTGGGGTGCCACCTTAAATTTGGTCAATACATTGTTTCACACGCCTCCAACATTACCGCCAAGACCCTCTTCTTATTTTACAGCTACTTTAAAAGCACACAAGTGGATTAGAAACGACCTTCAGGGTATTTTTGACGAAGTCATTGACGAACCTATTAATGCAACTATTGAAAAAATCCACAAGTCCCTTCAAGAACTGGAAACTATCTTGTTTAACTCCGAGTACACGGTTCCAGTCACAATAGAAGGGTGTCAAAAATATACAGAGCAACTAATCAGTCGTTTAAAACACACACATACCTGTGTTATTGGCTAAATATGTCGGATATAGTGATGTACAAATTGTATAACAGTAGTTAGTATGGCCATTTTATCTTTTGATTCTTTGATTTTCTCAATCGAATCCAGCCCCGCAAAGGGATTGGGTAGACAGGCATCCAATTTAGTTTCATTTTTCTTTAATTCTTCCCGTATGTAGTTCATTAACGCAAAGGAATCGATGGACCCATCTGCGCCGATATTAGTGGCAGGAGACTGAACATGAGTCACCCACCCTGTGTATGGAATGGGTGGGCCTGATGAACTTTCACGTTTGGGTCGTTTAGGTTCACGCGTATTCCTGGTTCGACTGCCCGAGGTTCGTTTGGACCGTTTTTGATGGACAAAATCATCGGGGATATACGGGAGGGTGACCGAAGTATTTTCTGTCAATCGTACAATGATTCGATTGTCAGTAGGAATCGAATGAATATTGATATTTCTAAAACAATGACTGTACAATCTTTTGGGGAGCGACACGAAAACGTTGCTGGAACCAACTACTTTATGATGAAATGTGTTTGTACCTACCTCTTGTGTTATAAAAACATTTTTAGACATGATAACAGAGCGTAGGTCACGTGACTTTGTGGAACATTTTAACTTTATTCCGGGATAGACGATGCGCTCGTCGACACCATCGGCTCTAGGTAGCTGCTTGTTATACCATCGGCTGAAACTTTCTTGTGTTAAAGGTGGTAAAGTAAAGTCCATCCTTTTTTTAGAAATATTCTACATGCTTATACTAAATACCGTTACATTTTTAATTTTGGATTCATCACTTGTGTATCTCATATGAGGTTTTTATTTTCAAGACATAGAATTATTGTATAAAGTATCATGGATAATTCTCATATGGAACCATATGCACTTTGGGGAAAAAATAAATTTAGCGAGCAACAAAATATTTTTCAAGGTGAAATTAAGGACTATGTAGTGTTCCACGTCCCTCGAAAAATGTTTCGACAGGCTGCTATGACCTTTTCGGATGTCCGCCATGCCGATTCAGAGGCACGGTTCGACGAAACCGCCTTGCAGCTTTTTTTACAAATGGTACACGAAACGGCCAATCTTGACGAAGATAAAGTACCAAAGGACTGTTTTCCCTATGTCAAAGTCTGGCTCGAGTGGATTCCCTCCAGTAATGTCGGTCAAGAGAACAACGCTGTGGGTTATAACATTCATGCCGTTTCGCTTCATGTCGACGTTAAATTTGGTATTGCCTTGAATCGGTTACTTCAGATGAATGAGTCGGACCATAAAGAATCGCTAAATCGAAAACTAAATACTCGGAAAGCGGACCCATTGGCAGGCTTACATCCCTACCAAAAATGGCAGAAAGTGACCGGGAAAGAAATGTATATTCGCACCATCTGTGACCGTTATGATGGCTCGCAAGAGTTTACGTCCTTGATGGACAATATTTTGAACCCCAACACGCCATTGCACAGTCAGGATAATCTGGCCAATCCCACATTTGTCTTTAATATCGACCGTGCTTTAAAGAGAGTCCCAGCCCATGCCGAGGCTATCTTTCTCGACAAGGCTAAATATACCAACAATCCGAGTGACAATGTTTGTGTGCTGGAGTTTCCGTCCTCGAGCCATGTCATCCAGCTTACGCAGTCGCAAAGTCATCCGAAAATATTTTGCAGTAAATTTTTGCCCGACCATCAACACTGGATGCAACTGCAAAAAGCTATCCCTGAAAAGGAGACGGAAGAGTCCTACGACCCAAATTGTGAGACAGAGTATGACATTCGGACCTCGTCCGACCTCGAACGCGACCGTCTTGCCGGTCTTTCTGACCGTTCAGCCTTTGCCTCTTTAGCAGTACAATCCAAACGAAAATATATTGACGATGTTCAAGAAACCGAACACACTGATGCCTTTCCAGAAACATATCAGAAATTTCAAGATTGGGGTATCCATGCTATGAATACTCAATGTTTAGACCCAGATGCCTGTATTTCAGACGTCGTCGGCAGCATGATATCCTGGAGAAACAACAATCCTAAAGCAGCTATGATTAAACACCGTATCACGGACCCAACACTCTCGGTCTTTGCAAATCGGACAATCGCACTCATGGAAGGTTACGAGCAGTATTTCCTCATCTCGACGGCCCATCGTATGATGTTTCTTATTAATCACGCTCGATACGACGCATTTAGACGTGATTTTGGCCTTCACTTTAATTGTTTCCAGGCTGGGGAAGGTGCCACGTCTAAATCGTTTCTCTTTCTTATGATGGAAAAACTCTCTATCCCGGGGACCATTGAAGTCTTAACCTACCAAACGGGTAAATCTGACGCTGTTGATGGAAATCGTAACGATGTCACTACCGTTTGTCATGAAGCACCACCGGGTATGTTTCGTACAGGTAAAAACCCTAATGCAGATTCAACGCAAGAAGCCATGTTCAAAGAAAAATTGACATCGCAGCGCGTCACAGCCAAAGTATGGTGTCAAGACGAAGCCACTCATCGTCGTTCCGCCCGTCTGACCAAGTCGGAATGCGTCGGTGTCTGGATGGGTGCCACCAATGACCCACCTTCCGAAGTGGAAGAAGCACTGAAGACACGTTTCTTCTGGGGTAATTTTGAACAACAGCAGCGCAAAGGCCGTGACATTGACGATTGTATGAACGGAGAACGCATGATGAGCTCAGAAGACAAAAAAATCCGCAACAGAATGTTCTTAGAGGGTAAAGAAGAACAATACCGCGTCATGCTTGTCGAAAAGGCCATCTGGTGTGGTGTTATCAAGGACGTCAATATGACAGCCTCCAATATCCTCATCCCACGTCTCAAAGTAAAAATGACGAAAAATTCCATTATCAGTCCTGGACCACGGGACTGGGAACGCGTCAAAATATTCTCACGCTCCATGGCTATTGTTACTGCCATTGAACGCGTCTGCAATTTACCCGGTGGAAAACATTACAACGAACCGTTTGTCGTCGAACATCTTCCAGATTTGGAACCTTATTTACGGGTCACTGAAGAAATGGTCATTTTTACTTTGTCCTTATTGTCAGACCAATTTCGCTCACCAGTCGAACACAAGATTCTAAACACTGTGTGGAACATGGAGAAGAACGTCCCCAAGTTTGGCAGTACAACCAACTCCGATAAACTGGACTATAATTACATTAAACTCCCCAAACTACGACAACTTAGTAAAAAAATCAATTCCAGAATCCCACTCGAACAGGGAAGAACCTCCACCAATAACATTGAAAATTTTATTTTGACAATGGCAAAACACTCGGTGTTTGCCCGCGAGCACGTATTGCCAACCCCGACGATGGGAGAGACCGTCTCCCAGGATAAATTCCCAGTTGAAAATCCAAAGGCAAAAAATAAAAAACAATTTCAATCTTGCATTGTCACGCACGAGGGTGTCTTTATCCACGTCTCTCATGTTTTGGCACACTCGGAAGACAGTTCCGACAGCGTTTTCCAAATATTAAAATCGGAAACACACCAACATTCCGCTGTCAAAAGAATGTTGACAGCCTGTCCAATGGGTTCGGACTGGTTTCACATCTTTCGTGTCATTGACAGAGAACCAGCGGGAAAACATCTCCACTATGAGAATGTCTTGGCCAATACCGCTACCTCGCGCTGGATTACGTCGACCGGTACCAGCTCTGCGGAAACGAGAACGCGGAGTGGCTACGACATTGTTGAAGACATTGACAAACATGTCGCCGAAAAATGGACCGCACTGATTGGGAAACCCTGTCGGACACCTCTGGAGATGATGGAATCGGTTGTCGAGGAGGAGGAGGAGGAACGTCCCGATATCACCTACCCAATCATATTTGAAGCTGATAGAGCCGCTGGTAAACGTAAACGCGCTTCTTCCTCCTCCTCTTCCTCATCCTCCTCTAAAAAACATCAAAAAACGAATCCATAATAAAATAGAGGTAATGGTTATATAAACATATTTTTTTTATTGTTATAATGTGTGGTATTCTTGCTATTTTAAAAGCATCGAGTGTTACTTCTCCTCTCGCTCTTCTCGCTCCTCTCGTTCGCCGTGGACCGGACTCCTCCAATTTTTTTGAAGACGAAGACATTTATTTGGGCCATACTCGCCTCGCGTTGGTCAACCCCGATGCCACTGACCAGCCCATCTGTTATGAAGACTGGCGATGTGTCATGAACGGTGAAATATACAACTCGCCATCTCCCAAACCGAATGAAACGGATTGCCACCACTTGGTCACCTCCATTGCTAAAAATGGACCGAGTGCTTTGTCCAATATTGACGGTGTTTTCTCCTTTATCATGTATCAGAAATCGACAAAAAGAATTATTATGGGAAGGGATGCTATTGGTGTCACACCAATGTACTATTCAGACCAGGTTGTCTCTTCCCTTCTTACTTGTATAACCACTGGGGATGCTAAATGCGTACCTCCTGGCTCTTATGCCGATTTCATCATCGGTTCGGAAGTCGTCTGGCACAAGTGGACCCAACCGTATGGCTTTACTTCCCCCTCTACCGACTCTCTATACTTGACACTCCGCACAGCAGTGTCAAAAAGACTGATGGGGGATGTCCCTTGGGGTCTTCTGTTGTCTGGAGGTCTTGATTCGTCGATTGTTGCCTCTATTGTGGTGGACATAGCTGCGAAGACTCGTCCGGACTATCCCATCGTCCATTCTTTTTGTATTGGTCTGACCAATTCACCGGATGTCGTACAGGCAAAGCGTCTGGCTAAAGATTTGTGCACGGTGCATCATTCTGTCGAATATACCGTCGAAGAAGGTCTCGCCGCATTGAAAGAGGTCATTCGTACTGTCGAAACTTACGATGTCACTACAATACGAGCTTCAACACCGATGTGGTTGCTAGGTAACTTTGTCAAAAAAAGAGGGATTAAAATGGTACTGTCTGGCGAAGGAGCTGACGAACTGTTTGCAGGCTACCTTTACAATCGATACTGTCCCAATGAGGACGAAATGGAGGCGGAATGTCAACGGAAAATGGACCAGTTGTATGCGTACGATTGTTTACGTGCCAATAAGTCGATGGGAGACTGGGGGGTAGAAACACGAGTCCCGTTTCTGGATAATAATGTTGTCGATTATGCGATGAATGGCCTTTCGCCACGTTGTAAGTTATCGGGTACTCATCCGGATGGTCCCAAGGCTGAGAAATGGTTTTTGAGACAGGCGTTTGAAGGAAAGTTACCTGATTATATCTTACATCGAACTAAAGCACAATTTTCGGATGCCGTAGGGTCTGAATGGATTGACGCCTTACAAGCACATGCCGAGAAAAGAGTGACTGATGAAATGCTGGCAGGGGCTGCTAAACGATGGCCTTACCAGTCGCCGGATACAAAAGAAGCCTATCTATACCGCGAGTTCTTTTCTGACATGTTTGAACACGTCGAAGGAGCAGAAAAGACGGTTATTTACCAACCGTCAATAGCGTGCTCAACGGGTCAGGCTTCAGAATGGCATGCTTCTTTTAAAAAATGCTTGGACCCATCTGGAGATGCAATCCATCGCGTATTTATGGGAGAGTAGTATTTACATAAGTTACATGAACATGGAATGCAAAAAAAAGATTGGGTACAGTATATTGAAAATTTTCTGTCCCAACAGGTTCCGTTTGTACATCATACCATAGACGGTAATAAATCACCCCTTTTATTTGCTGTAGACGTCTTCCGTCGCCGTGGCTATGATGTAAAAGTCTCGTTGGAACCATCCGATATTCAAAAGGTCGTCCTATATGTTTGCATATCGCCCTCTGTGTCAGCATTGGAATTTACGCTGCGGCGCAATCATTCGGTGGTTGACATTATTAAAGAAATGAAATCTCCTACTGTCAAAGTCGTCACAATAAGAGGGTGTGGAACTGTCATAAATACAGTGTGCAATGTCGTGGAAAATGCAATACACGATGGGTGGTACGTAGAAAAGAATATTCTTAGCACATTGACACAGAAAGGGATTGGTAATTTAAAACAACGGAATACGACCTTATTAGTTGTCCTTCGACGTGGTTAAAACTTGGGGAGTATATAAAGACCTGTTTTTTTTTTAGTTTAATATGAATATCAATAAAGGACTAAATATTGCACGAGGTGTTTTCGGAACAATTGCCGCCCTTCTTGCTCTTATCACATTTATTCTATTGGGAGTTAGCATGGACTCCTCTAACTTTCCCGGTTCGAACTTGAAAATCGCGGAATTCCCAGACAGTGACGAATCAAGAAAAGGACAATACATTGAAGTCTTTGATGGCTACAAACTTGACTTGGGGGGATGTTCCAACTTTGTGAATGGGACAGGAGGTCTTAAGGTAGCTGCTTCAGCTGTCTGTAAAGCAGCTACCGACAATGCCAATGACAACTATGTCAAGGACTGGAACGCGGGATGGGTTGTCGCGCCCGATTGTGAACGCACTACAGACCATCATGAATGCGCCCCCTTTGGAAGTGCCAATGCTCTTTCCATCTTAGGTCAATTGACATTCGCAGTCCTTGCCATTCAAGTACTCTTGTACGGTGTTCATACAATATTGGCAGCAATCGAAGGTGAAAAGAAGGCCGGTCTGTCAGACAATGGTCCCGAAAACAGAGGCACATTGGCAATTCTTCGAGCAGCTAGTAATCAGACAAAAGCCACAATGGGACTCACTATCACTTGGCTCATTATTGGTGTGGCACTCTTCTTAGCTTCTGCAGTTGCCTGGGAAAGCTTTTGCGATAAATTAGACACTGGACTCGGTCGAAGAATTGCGGGGTCAGAGTCGACCGCCACTTACGAGGCTGCTACACCTGCATGCGCCAGCACGGGCTGTATCATGTCGTTTGGTGGATTGTTTGCAACTTTCGTCGTTTCTTTCGTCTGGTATCGTATTCCACATATTCTATGTTGGTTTGGCTTATTAGAAGAGGTATAAACTTTTTTGAACCATTAATTCAGACTTCAATATTTTTTCTATCGAGTTTTTTAATGTACCACACGTATATGGACGCACAAATCCGTTCATATCATAACATAATTCTATCCTTGATTCATGGACCACGCGAACCACTGGCACAACCGTAGCCATCAACCAAATATTATCCACTATCTCCTCTAACGATGAAACCGCCTCTCGAACTTTGACACACGACAATGCTGCATTGTCATGGTACCAAACAACATTCGCATCCATAAACGGCAACAACGACTGCGACAAATGTTGTGATACCGGGTGTTGACAAGCAATCCAAAGCGTTGTATTTTCAGAATGAGGCCATTTCACTTTTTGAATAGACCCCACCACCAACTCAAAAGGGATACCATAGATTTTTAAATTGGCTTGTGTCATCTCCAGCGACATCGTTGATAAGATAAAAATATGAAACTCCATTTGACCGAGCATTGAGACCTTTATACAATTTCTACAACCGCTCGTGGTCGCTTTTTCATATACACTTCATACAACATTTGAACAGGAACAAAAATATACAACGCTTCATGGACAAGAAAAAGCCAACACCAACGCATCGCACTCTCCAATGAAAAACGACGACTTATTAACGCGCCAAATAAAACACATCGGAACATTCCACGCAGAGGATGCTCCAAATAAATATTAGATGGATTCATCCAACGCACCGACCAACACAACACCACACAACAAGCATAACGCCACTCCTTAAAATAATATTCAGATAATACAGAAATAAACACTATCACATGGTGCAACACCAACGGTACCAATTCCGTTACAGTATCCCCCAACTGGACCAGATACAAGAACACGACGAATGCAGTTGCCAAATGAAACGGCATTAACGAAGGAGCAAATGTAGAAAGAACAGTCTGTACCGCCAATATCTGCTCTCTATAAGGAGCATCCCACCAAAAATGAGATGTCAATAAGACCCATCCCCCAATCTTCCATAACATATTCTCCATAGAAATGTCTATTTATACATCGACCAGTTCATTTATATACTAATCTACTAACATGTTATTTAGAAAATATAAATAACACAAATACAAAAAGATGCATATGACCCCGCTTTTACACACACAGCATCGGAAATTAGTCTTTGGAAACTCCGACGACGAAAACTACGAAATAATAAGCATTATCATCCTCATCATTATCCTCATCGTAATCCTCTACGTTTGCTATTATTCAAAAAAGTGTACACATCCAAAAGCCATTCCTGTCGATAACATACCAGAAAATTGCAGAGTCTTCACTGTAGACGGTACAGAAATATGGAACGGTACAGAAATATGGAACGATACAGAAGATATAGAGAGAGACATTAGGTAACATATACATTTTTTGATATAAATGGATTTATATTTTCTACAGAATTTCCATGTGATGTCCTCTCTTGTAATATTCTTTTGACCACCTGCGGACCCATAAACTCCATCTCAAACCAACGCCGGGCACCAGGCTTTCCTATCGCGCGAGTCATCACGGAATAATCCTCAAACACCCAATACTGGGTCTCACAATCAGTATGGGACTGTAAATGACACCCAATGTCCAGTTGATTAACAGGTTTACCACCAAACGTACGCATTGTGTACGGGTGCGCAAACTGCATCAGTGAATACTTTGGCAAATCCCACAACGCAATTGCCTCCAAACAAACACGGCGATTGTTACGTCCAATTGGATGCAATTTTCCATAAAGAACAGGGTGCAACGCCACCACACACAGGCAAAATACCTCGTCCTGGAGAAGGGCATCTGTCATCGGTATTTTTGGCCATTGTTTCCACACTTCTCGTGAGGGAATGCTCGCCAACAGTCGTAAAATATAAAACGACGCCATTTTCTCAAAGCCATGCACAAAACCAGGGTCGTTGTCAAGGCGGGTAGCCGCCTCCAACACCATCGTTTTATTCAAAGGTCGAGACAATCGTTTAGAACAATATTCATATATATTTTCAGGACCCGTTCCTGTAAAACCAATGTTTGCAACCCACTCTTCGTACGAAAAGGGGATTTTCCAGTCAGAAATCGTGTAGTAGGCTATTGTGCATTGGTTTCCGTTCGGTTGTGTGTAAGGTTCTTCGTGTAAAGTCAGTTCCCACTGTACATCTCGAAAGTATTGCATTATTAAGACAGAGGTCTTCTAAATAGAGGTCTTTAAACTTCTGGTGGATTTTCAATCACACGACATGAAAAACCAGTCGTAAATTCTGAAAAAAATACTACCGCCATAAATACAACCACAATCAAAACCAAAAATAAGACAAAAATTATGATTATGATTATCTCGAGAACTTCTAAATAGTCACCTCGAATCTTACAAAAGGATTCTCTAAAGCTTTAGAGAATTTATTTTTTATTTTTTCTCCGAACTTGATTCTCTAAAGCTTTAGAGATTCTTTAGAGAATTTATTTTTTATTTCTGAACTTGATTCTCTAAAGCTTTAGAGATTCTTTAGAGAATTTATTTTTTATTTCTGAACTTGATTCTCTAAAGCTTTAGAGATTCTTTGTAGATTTTATTTTTTTTATTTTTTCTTGAACTGGATTCTCTAAAGCTTTAGAGATTCTTTGACTTTATTTCTTGAAACAATTCTCTAAAGCTTTAGAGATTCTTTGTAGATTTTTTTTTTTATTTTTTTTCTGAACTTGATTCTCTAAAGCTTTAGAGATTCTTTAGAATTTTATTTTTTTATTTTTTCTCTGAACTTGAATCTCTAAAGCTTTAGAAGTTTCTAAATCCAATTGTATACCAATAATATGTCTCGTGGTTACCTAACAAAAATCGACTTTGACGCCCATGAATTATGGGAAAAGCTACACTGTCGGGACCAAAGTGCGTTTCTAGAGTCAAAAACATGTCAACAGCTTCTGGCGATGACCAGACAGCGTGGAATCCGTGACGAACAAGTTTTTTCATACGGCCAGAGTACTCATAAAAAAACATACATTGCAGCGTTGCGAGAAACTTACCTTATTGATTTGGTGGCAACGTACCAAACCAAACACACTTCTCAAGACTCTCTAGTACACATAGATGTGTTTAATAGTATGAAAATGAAATTTGAAGCATCAACCGGTGCATTGGAATTACTTGAGGAAGAAATGTCTGAATTAAAAACTACAAACCGTGCACTTTATAGACATGTAAATAAAATGTCTAAAAAACTGGAGGGCTTTAAGCAACGAACTACGCCCCAAGCCTTGGAGTCCTTGGAAATGGACAAAATGGAAGAAGCCGAGCAAATGTGTAATGCATTGTCGAGTGTTGATGTTTGGACTACTGTTAAATTGGCCGACATGACAAAAAAAAGGGACAACGAATCCAGAAAAGTCGAATCATTAGAGACAAAAGTCGAATCATTAGAGACTCGCCTTAGTAGTGTTACCAAGGATTGGCTCTTATCCACCAATAATGTTTCCAGATTGACAAAAAAAGTGTATACGCTTCAATCACGCATTGAAGAGTTGACTGAAGCTAGTGTAGCTTTTAGTAGAATTTTTAAAAAAAGACGACGTGAGTGATTCACTATTATACAATATAACGTACAGTTTCTATTATAAGTTTATCTTGAACTAGTTTTGATTGTATTTGAAAGACTCGTACCGGGTCTCCTTGAACGACGGAGCAGACGGTGAGTGAATTGTTTTGTGAGGTGATATCCATACCTGTGCTTTCAATGAGTTCATTCAAATATTCCGTTGATATCTGTATTTGGTCCATTATCAACGGTGCAAATAGAGCCCTCGTTTCCCTTACAAACGAGTAACGTCTTGTTTTTGGTGTCAATTCCGACCACTCCACTGTTTCTCCTGGTTTTGCTGTTTCTAACGGGTCTGGGTCTTCGATTTTCAAGTCGTCTGATTGTATTTTTTGCTGAACGGTTTGTTTTGTTTTTTTCCCTGAATATTTTTCGAGCATCAGTCTGACTTCTTCGCGTTGTTGGTCTGATAATTCTAGATTTATTCCGGCTTCCGACATTATTAACTATCCAAAAAAGTATTTATAGTCTAATTAATGTCTAAATTTTAGTTTTTCTAAATCCTAAATTTTAGTTTTTCTAAATATAAACACTACAATATATATAAATAATGTCTGAAACAATGAAAGCCACCGAAACAATGGAAACGGACGGCGAATCGAATTATAACACTATTACTGCAACTTTTGACGATATGGATTTGAATAATGAGTTGTTACGAGGTATTTATGCATATGGTTTTGAAAAACCTTCAGCCATTCAACAGCGTGCAATTGTACCTGTGATTATGGGGCGCGATACCATAGCCCAAGCCCAGTCTGGCACTGGTAAGACTGCTACATTTACAATTGCTATATTACAACGCATTGACGTGTCTGAGAGCAGTTGCCAAGCCTTGGTGGTGGCCCCTACTCGCGAATTAGCTCACCAAATTCATAAAGTGATAGTTGCTTTGGGTGATTATTTATCCATCAATGTCCACTCTTGTGTGGGTGGTACTGCCGTCCGTGACGACATCCATATTTTAAACGCTGGTGTCCAAGTCGTGGTTGGTACTCCTGGTCGTTGTTTTGACATGATTAATCGGGGGGCTTTGTGTCTTGACAATGTCAAACTCTTTGTTTTGGACGAGGCTGATGAAATGTTAGGGCGTGGCTTTAAAGAGCAGATTTACGATATTTTTAAATTCTTACCTGAAACGGTCCAAGTCTGTCTTTTTTCCGCTACGATACCGCTGGAGGTGCTTGACGTCACGCAGCGTTTCATGTGCGACCCTGTTCGCATCTTGGTGAAAAGAGATGAGCTCACATTGGAAGGGATTAAGCAGTTTTTTATTTCTGTCGAGCGTGAAGAATGGAAATTGGACACGTTGTGTGATTTATATGAGACGTTGATAATTACCCAAGCCATTATTTATTGTAATACACGCCGCAAAGTGGATTGGCTGACGGAAAAGATGTCGTCCCGTGATTTTGTAGTGAGTGCCATGCACGGCGATATGGACCAACGTGAGCGCGATTTAATAATGCGTGAATTTCGTTCGGGTTCTTCACGTGTCTTGATTACTACGGATTTGTTAGCGCGTGGCATTGATGTCCAACAGGTCTCTTTGGTGATTAATTACGACCTTCCGGTCAATCGTGAGAATTACATTCATCGTATTGGGCGTTCTGGACGTTTTGGACGTAAAGGCGTGGCCATTAATTTCCTTAACATATCCGATAGTCGTTATTTGCGCGATATTGAGCAATTTTATAACACTCAAATTGAAGAAATGCCTATGAATGTGGCGGACCTTCTTTAACTGTTTATTTTATTATACCCGTGTATGTTTGTACGTTTTTCCAATATTGTCAGTGTCCTTCCTTTGAATTCCGACTGATTGAGAAGGAGGGCATTTTCCTTTGAGGTCTGATTCTGAAACTCTATGTAGGCATATCCTTTCGACATTCCATAAATAGATGGGATGGTGATTCGTTTCATGGGACCACACTGTGCAAAAAATTGGCGCAGCTCGTTTGTAGTAGTACTCCAATCCACGCTTCCCACATAGATAGAAAGCGTATCCTTGGGAGTTGTGTACTTTTCCACAATTGACAACATCCGTCCTCCAAAATACGATTGGTTCAGAAGGAGAGCGTTCTCCTTGCTTTCTTTGTTTTGAAACTCAATAAAGGCATATCCTCTGTCATTCCCTGGTATTAATACCTTTTTTACTGGTCCACAGTGTGAAAAATGGCATCGTAAGTCGTATACAGTCGTGTTCCAGTGTATATTGCCGATATAGACTGATAGTTTTTCTGGAAAATCCTCTAATGTCAGATGTTGCATTGCACTCAATACGTTAGATAAGTGGGGCGCATCATCCATTCTAAGCCTATTGTAGTGTTATATATATATATCGATTGTGTTATGTATTTTTGGATGTCGGTGTATTTAAGGTCTTTGATTTATTCAAGATGGTGCTTGAGTTATGGGCTCCGCCCAATTTGACGACTCAACGTGTCCGTGAAAAGGTGGATGAATGGATAGTAAAACACCCAAATACCCCTCCGCGTGAGCGTTTTTTACAGGAATATATCTCTTCATGTTGGCCTGTTTTGTGGCATTTAAAGACTAAGTTTGTCATTGACCTCGATTCTGAATCAGAGCCTGTATCTGAATCAGAGACTGTATCAATGTGTCCCATCTGTCATTGTGCTTTGAATTTCGGTACTGAAATACTGGCATGTAATCACCAGTTCCACACAATGTGTATTCACCGTTGGTTGCAACGGGCATCGACATGTCCAATGTGTCGAGCTAATTTATAAGGTCGAGCTGCAAGGTTTATATTTATACGGTATATAAATGGGTGATATTTAAAAAATGGCGTATACCCAAACATTAGCAGCTACTTTAGTATTATTGATTTTTATATTAATAACCCTTGTATTGAACGAGGGCGTGTATAGCAACACCGATGTGAATGTCCGCTTGGACTGGGACAGTTATACCAACAAAACACTTGCACCGCAAGATTGTACATGGTCTGGAGGTGAGCTTAGTATCGAACGTTTTACCACTGGTGATGACGCTGCCCGTGAATTTTTATATGGAGGGTTTTCTGCGCGTGGTGGTGCCATCTCCGCTATCGTCCTGGGCATCGGTGCTTTTGTTATTGCAATTGTCGTCGGTGACATTGATACAGAGATGGAGGCAATATACGAGGAAGGTAGTTGGTTTCACCGGGGTAACACTAAAGCTTTTGTCACGGGTGTTATTTTCCGTCTGTTGGTAGTGGGTACTGCTCTGTCAATGGCTATTTCTTCCGTCTGTACTATTGGTGCTTTGTTGTACCAGGGATATGTACCTTCAGCGGGTCTTGATTTTGGTGTGGAAGACGCCAATCCTCGTGAACTCCCGAAAGCTTGTTCTGACTTGGACGATAACGTTGTCCACCGCTCCGACAGTTTAAAGGCCTCCCTATTCTTTTCTATAGCGTCTGTGTTTTTCGTAAGGGTGATGTCCTACTATGTCCACTACGATAAAAAAGCCTCAAAAGAAGTTTGAGTCATCAAATATAAAATAGACAATAAATAAGTATATAAATCATTATTATTTATATTAAATGCCTTATTTTGTAGGTAATGTTTTGCCACCTACCAGTGACCCCGGTGAGAACGACACGACGTTTGACTTTACATCCGAGGAGACTTCTAATATTGATTTGGTGAATGTTCCCATCCGTATTGAACATGAAGAGGGGTTGGCAGTGGGACATGTCCAACGGTCTTGGATGGATTCGGATGGAAAAAAATGGATTTTAGGAAAAGTGAACGAAGACACGTTAGAGAGTCGCTACGCATCCAATGCTATTCAACCAAGCTCTACAGGCCATACCCTGTACAAGGGATTGTCTCTTCAGCATGTTCATACCTCTTTTCGCGATGGTAGTACTAGTAAACGGGCCGTCGAAGTCTCGTTGTGTGTTGAGCCGAGACGACCTGGATGTGAAGTTGCGTGTGTGGATGCAACAAAAAAAATGGAGTATATAACCCACAATGCATCTCGTCAAAATATGTCTGCCGAACCAACTACCACGCCAATGACTGAAGAAATTTCTGAACAATCTTCCGAGCCTGAATCTACAATTTCTCAAACTCCTGTCGAACAACCTACCAATCAGGAAGAACTTATGAAATTGGTCATTGACCAGGAAAGTGAACTTGGGAATACCAAAACGGCCCTCGAACAGGCCCATTTGGAACTCAAAAAGCTCCAGTCGCAATGGAAAGAGCGTGAGGACAATGAAAAACTCCATACTAAGAGTAAAGCAGAGGCGCTTTCTAAAGCATTGGTTGATTCTTGGTCCGCCTCGTTGCCAGCCGACATGATGACCGATGAAAACAAAAAGGCAATTTACGCACTTGCCCAAAATTTTCCTCAAGAGTCTGTCAAGATGATGGAGATTGCCCACAAAGCCTCCAAAAAATATAAACAAGACCTTGAGAGTCTGGAGCACCAACAGCAAAGCAAGCAGAAACGGCAACTCGAATCCCGTGTCATGGACATTGTCACGAAAAAAAGACGCCTCGCACCAGAAACCATGTCTGTTGTTCATGCCGCTTCGGTAAAAAAGGCCAATCCTTTCGCTTTTGACACGACCAAAACATCAAGTTCCATGAGTTCTATCCGCGACAGAAATCCGGATTTATTTAGCGCGCTTTCTGGATTTTCCACCGGTAATCTTAGAGATAGAATGGGACAAATTTCCAAAATTAATGGTAATTAAATAGATTTTAATTAAAACATATGTGCTTATTTATTATAGAATTGTAAAAGTGTAAGAAAATGTCTATTGATTATGTTGATTTTAGTTGTTTATCTCCCGATAAAATTCGTTCCATTTCAGTCTGTGAAGTAACCACTGACGAATTGTATAAAGATGGTCTACCAAAATCCGGTGGTCTACGCGACCCCCTTTTTGGCGTCTCCTCTCGTCGCGGCATCTGTAGCGCTTGTTCTCAAACTTGGACCGATTGCAGTGGTCATTTCGGTCATTACGAATTACCCCATCCTGTCTACCATATCGGCTGGATGTCCGAAGTACTTTTTTGGTTGCGATGTATTTGCGGGAAATGTGGCCATGTGGCTGGAAAACAGATGTCGAAAAAGTGTAAACAATGCAGTGAACCGTCTTCCAAATTCACCAAAGTGAATGCCATCACCATACGGATTACAGACAAACAAGGCATGCGCGATTTACTTGCGCCAGAAGCCATGCTATTGTTACAAAAAGCCTCCACTGTCGATATCGCAACTCTACGAACCGATACTTTCCATCCATCCTGGCTCATATTAACAGTCTTGACTATCCCACCCAACTGTGTTCGACCGTCGCCTACTATGGACGGTGACGAAGTCCGTGGCGAAGACGACATTACCCGTCGTCTTTTGTACATTTTACGAGTCTGTAAGGGGTACAACAATGTTAAACATGAAAATTCAACTGTTATTAAACACTACCAAAAAAAAGTGCAGGACGCCGTTCATATGTACATTGACCAAACCCGGATGTCGTCCAAAAACAAAAGTACTCAAAAATGTATTTCAGACAGACTCCGTGGTAAGACGGGGCGGCTAAGAGGGACTCTCATGGGAAAACGTTGCAATTTTACGGCCAGAACCGTTATTTCCGGCGACGCAATGTTGGATATGCGCGACGTCGGTATTCCACAAGAAGTGGCCGATAAATTAACGATTGTAGAAAACGTCAACCGTCTCAACTACACACTTTTACGGGAGATGGTCTCGTCCCAAGACAAACGTATCAAATATGTCATTCAGAAAGATGGCACGCGTCTTGACATGGCTACCGTCAAGGGTCAAGTCAATATTGAATGTGGATGCTCGGTTGAGAGAACACTCCGAAATGGGGATTTGGTTCTCTTTAATCGACAACCATCTCTACACAGAATGTCCATCATGTGCCATCGGGCCAAAATCATCAAGGGAAAGACCTTTCGCCTTAATCTGAGTTGTACAACACCGTACAATGCCGATTTCGACGGTGATGAAATGAATTTACATGTGCTCCAGACCCATGAATCACGCGCCGATGCTCTTGAGCTGATGTCTGTTGCTCAAAACATTATTACTCCCCAGTCCAACAAGCCGATTATGGGCATTGTTCAGGATTCCTTACTGTCTGCTTTTATGATGACGTCACCAGGAGTCACTCTCGACATCGCTGAAATGTCCAACGTGATGATGTGGATTGAAGATGCCACAGAATTACCAACACCGAAAGTACAAACGCCAGAAGGGATGCGATGGTCCGGTCTACAATGCTTGTCCATGATATTCCCAAAAGATTTTAATTGGAAAGATTACGTTTTTCAAGGTCAGCTTCTCAAAGGTCCGCTAGGTAAAAGAGCACTCGGAAGGTCCCATGGTTCCATTATTCACCGCCTTTACAATGACTATGGGCCAGATAGAACTTGTCAATTTATCAATGAATTACAACGGACAAATCATATATGGTTTTCTTCACAGGGATTTTCCATCGGTATTGGTGACATGCGCATCTCCGACGAAACAGCGGAAAAAGTACGAAACGAATGCGCCAACATTGACCATATCGCAGACAAACTTCGTAAAAAACACAAACATCCAGAATCAAATATCAATAGAATGCTCAACCAAACACGCGATTCCATGGGACTTATCGCTCAAAGTGCCATGAGCCCCGACAATAGCCTCGGACTCATGGTCAAATCCGGTTCAAAAGGGTCCATGGTCAATATATTGCAAATTATGGCGTGTGTCGGTCAGCAAAACTGTTCCGGAAAACGAATGCAAGCCACCCTCAATGGACGGACCCTTCCCATGTTTGATTTTGACGACAATACAGCGCGCTCCCGTGGGTTTGTTAAACATTCCTACGTAGACGGACTAACCCCCGACGAATATTGGCACCATACGGTGGGTGGTCGAGAAGGACTTATTGACACGGCAGTCAAAACATCGACGACCGGCTATATTCAACGACGATTGGTCAAATCTTTAGAATCGATTCATGTCGACAATGACGGCACAGTGCGTGACGCTCAAAAAAACATTATTCAATTCAAATACGGCGAGGATGGATTGGACGGGATGACGCACGAAATGATGACCTGTCCATTCGATACTATGGACAAACTCGATGAACACTACGATATTAAAAAATGGCCAGAAGTCGTCGATGCCTTTCAAATGTGGAAATGGAATCAATCACACTCTCTCGGTGACAAATGGGCCATCACGGTCCCAGCACAACGAGTCTTAGATAACTTTAGAGATGGCGGGTCACTCTCTGCCGCACAAACAAGACACATTCTACGACCACTTTTAACAGCTGTCAGTCAATTACCACTGGTGCATGCATATTTACTAGCAGTACTCACCAGAGACGACGTCCGTTGTTCCAAGGAAATGTTCACCAAAATTATCGACATTCTCATACACAAATGGTACAAATCCATTGTCGCACCAGGCGAAATGGTAGGAACCATAGCAGCACAATCGGTAGGAGAACCAACCACACAAATGACACTCAACACCTTTCACAATGCCGGAAACAGTGCCAAAAACGTCACACTGGGTGTCCCACGCTTCGAAGAACTCATCAACGCCTCCTCCAAAATGAAAACACCCAGTCTCACCATTTTTACCGTAGATGACACAGGACTGGGCCCTGAAAAAGCATGGAAACTCAAAACAGAATTACAACGGACAAGAATACGAGACATTCTTGTGGGATATACCACCGACAAACCAGAAATATGGCCAGAACTGGAGGCATATTTAGAATGTCCAGATAATAAACGCTGGGATATTAATCCAACCCCAAAACACGTCCTGCATTGTATCCTGAGTCGAAAAAAAATGGTACAGGCAGGTCTTCGTATTCACACAGTCATACAGGTCCTGAGAAACCTACCACTCGCCAAACACATGATTTTTGCTCACAGTGACAACGTTTCGGGGGATATACAACTGTTCTCAAAAGCAAAACGACCACAAACATTTTTTCAATATGTCAAACAAATCTTAGATACTACCGTCAAAGGTTCGAAATATATTCCAACAGTTTCTATTCGCATCGATGGCAATCAGTTTATCATCGACACGGAAGGTATTGACCTCAATCATGTCAAACATATCACATCCATGGACCAAAAAACCGTACAATGCAATGATATCTTTGCAGTGCGGAAAATATATGGTGTCGAAGCAGCACGCGCAACACTTCTTAAAGAGATGCATCATGTACTATCGTTTGATGGTTCGTATGTGAATATGAGACACTTGATGACCATTGTAGATTGGATGACATTCGCAGGTGGTATTACAGCACTGACTAGACATGGTGTCAAGAAAAGGATGCAGTCCACAGCACCATTATCAAGAGCCACCTTTGAACAACCAGTTGAAATATTTCATCACGCAGCAGTCAAAGGCCTGCGCGATAACGTTAAAGGCATCTCAGAACAATTGCTTGTTGGTATTGAACCTTCTTGTGGTTCGCATTTCAATTCAGTGGTAACAGACACTGTCTACCAAAAACAATGGGACGAAGACGATTGGCAACCACCAGTTGAAATAGAGGAGGAGGAAGAGGACTTGTTTGGTGAGTGGGATTGCCATGCGGCGACAACAGACAATACTTGGAACAGTCATACTACATTTGCTAGTAATTCGCCCAGACAACCAGCATGTCAACAAGCACCAGCATGGCAACAACAACAACAAGCACCAGCATGGCAACAACAACAACAAGCACCAGCATGGCAACAACAACAACAAGCACCAGCATGGCAACAACAACAAGCACCAGCATGGCAACAACAACAAGCACCAGCATGGCAACAACAACAACAACAACAAGCACCAGCATGGCAACAACAACAAGCACCAGCATGGCAACAAGCACCAGTTTATTCACCGACGTCGCCTGCCTATTCACCGACGTCGCCTGCTCATTCACCGACGAGTCCCGCCTATTCACCGACGTCGCCTGCTCATTCACCGACGAGTCCCGCCTATTCACCGACGAGTCCCGCCTATTCACCGACGAGTCCCGCCTATTCACCGACGAGTCCCGCCTATTCACCGACGAGTCC
>Ga0209302_10000360_pt1 | contig 27541 bp, 25 predicted proteins | sample ArcOceMetagenome_2_FD_187445 | JGI IMG/M metagenome (GOLD analysis project Ga0209302, IMG submission 187445) | Marine eukaryotic phytoplankton communities from Arctic Ocean - Arctic Ocean ARC135M Metagenome (SPAdes) (version 2) | ecosystem: Environmental > Aquatic > Marine > Oceanic | place... | reverse complement strand
CCAATCCCAATGCGGCCATTCGCACGCAGGTGGCGCAAGCCGAACCATGAGAGGATACGATTCTCCCCGCGCAACGGGACGAGGTCGGCAATCGTACCCATCGCGACGAGGTCCAGATAATCTTTGAGTTGAATGCCATCCACGCGCGGATCTTCAGCCTCGCGACGACTTTTCAGAAGCCCGTGCAAGAGCTTAAACACTAGACCTGCGGTACACAAATCGCGCCACGGCGCATCTTCAACATCGTTCACATGCGGGTTTACAAAAATACACCCTTCAGGCGCGACCGTCTTAGTCTGGTGATGATCAACCACAATCACATCGCAGCCCAACTCACGCAAATACGCGATCGGCTCGTGCGCGTTAGTGCCACAGTCCAGCGCAATAAATAGATCTGGCACTTCACCTGCGAAGACACGGGTGATCGCCTCACGACTCAAGCCGTAGCCCTCATCTAACCGCAGCGGCACGCAATAGCGCGGCTCTAGGCCGAGCGAACGCAACATACTGACGAGCTGCACGGTACTAGTCACACCATCGACATCGTAATCGCCAAACACCAACACCGACTCATTTGCCTCAATTGCCTGCTCGATACGCGTCACCGCTGCGCGAAGGTTTTCCAGCGCGAATGGATTATCTAAGTGGGCAAGACGCGGGCGCAGAAACTCTTCCGCAGCTTCGACCGTCGCCAAGCCGCGCTGCGAGAGTAATTCGCCCATCACTTTAGACACACGCAACTCCGCGCTTAAATCAGCGGCGATTGTATCGTTAGTCTCAGTTAAGGTCCAAAGCATAAATTAAAATGTAGATGTTAGAATCGTAGCGCTGCCGATTGGCGACTTCAATCGATCATTTGAAATAAAGAATGGCGAACCGTTACCGATTCGCCATTCCTGTTTCAGAAATCAACCATTGATCCGCTTAATTCTCACTCGAGCTCTCCCACTCGTAACGCTTCGGCGTGAGCTGATGCTCTTCGACGTGGCGACGGTCACCTTTGTGCCACCAGTAGAATACGGGGCTGGCGATGAAGATAGAGGAGAACGTTCCGGTAAGAATACCAATAATAAAGATGAAGGAGAAGTCAGTGATGACTCCAGCTCCGAAGATGTACAGCGACAGAGCCGCAAGCAATGTAGTGATACTGGTGAGCAATGTACGAGAGAACACTCGGCTGAGCGCAAGATTGATAATCGAGCGTAAATCGGTGCCGGGGTTGAGTTCCAGTTCTTCACGGATACGGTCAAAGGCAACGATCGTATCATTGATCGAATAACCCACGATCATAAGAATTGCAGCCAACATCGGCGCGGTGAATTGGCCGCTCACAAAGATACCCAGTTCGCCGCAAATAACGAAGATGCCGATCGTCATCAAGACGTCGTGAATCGTTGCGACGACTGCGCCGACTCCGTAGCCTACCTCGAAGCGGAAAGCGACGTAGAGTAGGATGCCACCCAATGCGCACAGCACAGAATAAAGCGCATTCCACTGGATGCTCTTCGATACAGATGCACCGATTTGAGTGATGCCAGTCTCGATTAGATTCGCATCCGGGAAAGCCGCTTGAAGCTGCTCGAGAACTGGACGCGCTTGATCAAATGGTGTTTGCAACTTCAGAATTTCAACATCCTGCCCAATAAGGCTCTGGTACATCGGAGTCACATCGCCGAGATCTTGGTCCACCACCACTTGCATGATCTCATCAGTGCCGAGGCGCTGATCATATGCGACTGTCATCTCATCACCACCGGTGAAATCTTTACCCAAGATATTGTCATGGTGAACCACTACACTGATCACACCAGCGAGCACGATCAGCCAAGAAGCGATAAACGCGGGCTTACGGTATTTGAAGAAATCGAGCTTCTTGGATGGGAATAGATTTATACCCAGTACTTTTTGTAAACCGATACGATGCACGAGGAAGTCGACCAAAAATCGAGTCACCACCAGCGCACAGAAAATCGATGCACAGATACCAATTGCAAGCGTGATGCCAAAGCCCTTAACTGGACCAGTACCGAGCCAGATTAGAATCGACGCCGTGATCAAAGTCGTGACGTTGGCGTCCACAATCGTCGAAGTTACCTTATCGAATGCACCTGCGGTGGCATTCTTGATACTTTTACCACTCTTAAGCTCTTCACGTAAACGCTCGAAGATCAAAATATTGGCATCCACTCCCATCCCGAGTGTCAGCACCAGTGCCGCGACACCGGGAAGTGTCAGCGTCGCACCAAGGCTGGCAAGTACACCAAGAACGATGACGATATTAACCAAAGCGGAAATAACGGCGACCACGCCACCAGCAAAATAATAAAGGAACATGAACCCGATCACTAGAAAGGCAGCCCATTGAGCTGCATTGATCGAACTGGCGCGTGCGCCGGCAGCCAATGTCGGTTGCACCTCATACATCTGGTCCACACGCAACTCAACGGCGAGCGGGTTATTCAAGACATTGGCAAGAGCGATCGCTTCACGTTGCGAGTAAGTCCCAGTGATCTGCGCGCGACTAGACAGCACACCGTTCACAGTTGGTGCCGAGTAAAGCTTGCCGTCGAGGACGATGGCAAGCGGCTTGCCGATCATTCTCTCAGTCACAGCAGCGAGAATATCCGCACCATCGCTGGTCATTTCGAGATTGATCTGAAAACCACCAGTCTGCGTTTGCGAGACATAGGCATCATCGACGATTTCACCAGTCGCTTCGGGGATAAGCTTGATAAACATGAGGCGCTCAAAAACTTCACCCGTCTTACGATCTTCAATCTCTTCAGCGAGCACTTCATAACCAACAGGATATTTGTTCGTTGGAGTCGTGTCGGGAGTCAAAGTCTCATGCACCGACCGGAACTCGAGGCGAGCTGGCTTTTTCAAGTCTTCCAGCACCTCTGGGTTATCTTTAGTCGATAGGCCCGCGATTTGAATCTCGATCGCATCATCGCCAACAGGACGAATGATCGGCTCAGCTACACCGTGACCGTCCAAACGACTACCCATGATTTCGATGGCGTCCCTAAGCTGCTCAGCTTGTTCGAATTTACTACCAGGTGCATCCTCAGCAATCTTCAGTGTCACACCAACGCCGCCCTTAAGGTCGAGGCCGAGGCGCAAATTGCTCTGCGCCGAGCTGAGAATGTGCTTAAGCAGGATATCGTTGCGCTTATTTTGGTTCGCCACGTCACGCAGGTTCACCTCAGGGAAGAACACCGCATAGTCGATGTCGTCTTCGGCACCCATCTCGCGTAATGCCAGAAACAGTGTCTTCGACTCCTGCGAATCAACGCGGATCTTAGCGCGCTCCATGATGGAAGCGAACTCAGTAGCTTCCGCTGTCGCTTGCTCGAGGATGTAGTCCTCGAAAGGGCGATCCTTCAAGGGTGAGATCTCAGCGACGCACCAAAAGATGATGACTGCCGTGAGGAGGAATTTCCAAAGTATATTGCCGGACATGGGATCGTTATATGTATTCAGGTCGAATTACTCGACGATGGTTGCTTCGATTTTGCTTGAGACAAAGCCCTTGCCGAGCTCAGCTCGTGTGTTTTCCGCTATTTCGACAACAAAGCGGTCGTCTTTTACGCGGATAACTGTGCCGAAAAGACCGCCAGTAGTGACGATTTCATCGCCCTTCTTGATCTCCGTGAGCATCTTATCATGCGCTTTTTGGCGCTTGCGCTGTGGCGCGATGATGAGAAACCACATGCCTAGAAACAACAGGACAATCGGCAGGAACTGGCCAAGGCCGCCGCCGGTTGCTGCTTGGGCAAAAGGTAGGAGAGAATAAATTTCTGAAAATGCCATAATATTTAATAGGTTGAAAAACGGGAGACGCAAAGGTAGTCACCCCTAAATGGCAAGTATCTATTCTCTTTGTAGTGTTTTAGAGGTTTGATGATCAGTTCGGGCTAAGCGCAGTTCGTTTAATCCTAAAGCCAAAGGAGAGTGGGCGACCCGCCCACAGCATTCCTCATCCGCCAATGAGGACGAGTCGCCCTCACTCCTTTCACAAAAGGACCCCGAGCAGCAATCCGCCGGAAAACAGCACACCGTACGCGGCCACTACTTTGGCTGAACCCTTCAATGCTTCCAGAAAATCCAACGGCCCCTCAGCCATAGACAGCCGCAGACCTAGCAAGAACGCATACAGCACTGGCAGCAGCGCCAAAAAGACGAAAGACCCATATCCAATCGCCCAGAAGCCGAGCACCACCGCTCCGGCAATCAAAGCCGACACATAATACTGGATCTGCGCAAAACGGCGCCCAAAGAAGACCACCAAAGTGCGCTTTCGTGCGGCGCGATCCTCGTCGAGGTCGCGATAATTGTTCACCACCAGAATGTTATTAACCAGCAAGCCGCAACCGAGCCCAAGCAAGACCACCTCACGCGAGATTGTGCCCGTCTGCACAAAATACGTGCAACCCACCGCCACGAATCCGAAAAATAACACCACGAATACATCGCCCAGTCCATTATAAGCCAACGGATACGGCCCACCAGTATAAAGCCATGCACAAGCCACGCTCGCCACGCCGACCAACAGCAGCCACCAACCGCCAAATGGAATCAGCCCGAGCCCCACGCAAAACCCGAACGCCAACACCAGAATCGTCGCTCGCCGCATAGTACGCGGGGCGATCAATCCCGCCGCCACTGCTCGCCGCGGACCAAGCCGCGCCTCGGTATCGGTGCCTTTGATACCATCCAGATAATCATTGGCGAAATTCGTGCCGATCTGAATCAACAGCGCAAAGGCCAAACAAATCGTCGCCGCCCGCCAATCAAACGCGCCGTCCGCATACGCTAAGCTCGACGCCAGCATGACCGGCACCACCGCCGCAGGCAGTGTCTTCGGCCGCATCGCTTCGAACCAGATATTTGCAGAGGACATACTTTAAGAGACTTGAAACGGGAGAGCTGAGACTTAAAAGAGTAAACTTGAGACGGTAGACTTGAGTTAGAATTAAGAACACTTAGCACGCCAAGCGAATTCAGTCGACACTGCAGGGGTTGATTTCGGCGCGCATACAATTGTATTATAACTATGAGCGCTTCCCCACAAGCTGAACCGCTCGTAAGGCGAATCCGCTCCACCTCTGCCGCAAGTTCTTTACCCACTCCCCTCGCCCTTTAGTCGTAGCCCTCCCAAAATGGCTTGTCGAAAAGATCACACCCACGAATAACTCCCCTGTTTGCAATTAATTGCGGCCGCGAACTTGCCAAAGCTGAAGGCATGATCGACGGCAAGGTAATCCATGCCACCCTTTTTTTATATAGTGAAGAACGACGAAGCGATCGGCCTGACCATTTGCTTTCTAAATAGGGAAACGTTCGAACAAGAGTAACATTGAAAAGTAGATCAGTCGCGGACTTCAACCACTCGGAGTTCTCCATGCTTTTTTACGTAGCTAAGGCGAATGTAATATTCTAGCATATGGCTACATACTAGACGACCACTCCCCATGAAAAACTGCCCCTACTGCGCTGAAGAGATCCAAAATGCCGCCATCAAATGTAAGCATTGCGGCGAATTCCTCGACAGTGCCACGCGCCATCCCGCGTTTCCGACCGACCCACCGGCCAAAGATAAATGGTATTTCAACACGTCCAGTGTCGTCATCGCATTCCCCTGTGTCGGCCCGCTCGCACTAACTCTCATCTGGTGGAATCCACGCTGGGACGCCAAGCGAAAAGCGATCCTGACCGTCATCGTGCTCCTCCTCTCATTGCTACTGACCATCGCCAGCATCGAAGCACTACGCTCTGTCGCAGAAATATATACTGAGCTGATGCGCGGCATGTAGCGGCGACACGGACGCCACTTGGCCGTGATCGTGAAATCGGGGAGCAGCATACAGACGCCTAATTAGCACAGCCCCGATGGAATTGATGGCACTCGAAGGTAAATCGCATTTGCGCTTTGCTCAGTCGCGTTTAAACACAGCCACCATGCAACCGACACTTTTGATTCTCGCAGCCGGAATGGGCAGCCGCTATGGCGGCCTCAAGCAACTCGACCCGATGGGGCCGAGCGGCGAAACCGTGCTCGACTATTCGGTATTCGACGCCATACGCGCAGGCTTTGGTAAAGTGGTGTTTGTCATACGCCGCGACTTCGCTGATGCATTCAAATCCGCAGTCGGCGTCAAGTTCGAGGGCAAGATCGAGGTGGCCTATGCATTTCAAGAGCTGAGCGATCTACCAGACGGCTTCAGCGTTCCTGAAGGTCGCGAAAAGCCCTGGGGCACTGCCCATGCCGTGCGCGCCGCTCGCGACGAGATCGACGCGCCCTTTGCAGTGATCAATGCGGACGACTTCTACGGGCAAGATGCCTACGAGCAACTGGCACAGCATTTCGCGCGCAACCCCAACAGAGCTGAACTGCGCACCTGCATGGTCGGGTACCCGCTGAAGAACACACTCTCCGAACACGGCAGCGTGAATCGCGGAATCTGCCGCGTCGAGGGCGGCGCGCTGCAGACCGTCGAAGAGCACTGCGCCATTGCCCGCAGTGCGGACGGCATCGTGCGCGGTGACAATCTAGCAGGCGAGTCGGTCGAGATCGCACCCGAAGCCATCGTCTCCATGAATTTCTGGGGCTTTACCCCTGCACTCTTCCCGTGCTTGGAGGCCTTGTTTGTCGAATTCCTCGAAACACAAGGACAGGAAATGAAGTCGGAGTGCTACATCCCGACTATAATTGATACCCTGATTCAGACCGAACAAACCGAGTGTGCCGTAATCGAGACCGACGGCGCTTGGTTTGGCGTGACTTATCCTGATGACAAGCCCTTCGTTCAAGCCAGCATCGCTGCGCTGATCGCGAGTGGCGAGTATCCGAAGCAAGTGTAGCGACTCAGCCAATGCTCCCCGCTCTCACGATCGAAGCGACACTCTACAGATGTGGCCTTCGTCGTCAGACGGGGGGTTCGACGTGCCTAGCCTACCGCGCCATCAATGTTCCGCATCTGCGAACGGCACTTGAAAAATCGGACGATCGTGCGGATCACGAAATACATTAAGATCAACACCAAGATGCCTGCTAAAATTGGCACCAAAAGCGCGAGGCCTGCCGTCAAAATCGAGCCGCCTAGCTCGGCGGTCGATATCACCGGGTTACCGATTCCGCCAGTTGTCGCCGTCGATGTGCCGCGTGTAATTACTGACGCGCCCTGAATCAGGCCAGCCGTGCCGCCGCCTGCGATGGTGGCTGCGATCCATTTAAATGAGCCATCACCCATCATGTCCGGCATCATCGTTCCAGTAATAAATGTACCAGCAACCACTGCAGCAGGCGTCGCCACCGTATCGAGTGCATTGTCTAACCAAGGGATATAGTAGCTGCCGATCTCCAACGCCGTGGCGATGCCGAGGGCAAGGGTGACCCATGGATTACCGAGCCACTCCTGCTCACCAAGCATCGCTTGCACATCGACCTCACCGAATATTTCCAGATTCCCACTGGCCGCGAGGCTAGTGATAAAAAGAGGGACGAACACACGAAAGCCACAGGCCGCAGCCAGACCGACGCCCGCAAAAAGTGCCATTATTTCATTCATAATGCAGAGCAGAATAACGGTTTGAGCGCCATTGGGAAAGCTTCGAATCTGGAAGGCTGGGAATAGCCACCACTCTATTTTACCCGCTAAGTTAGCCCAGGAAACGCTAAGCTTGGTATATAACGAGTATTTAGTATATACGCGCCTGATTGCAGGAGGGCAACGCTCCGTCGTTGCCACCTACATCCTGAGCAAATTCTGATGATTACGCATGGAAATGACAGCGCATTTCCCTGCAACTAAATAGGCACAAAAAATCCCGAGGCACCGCAGCGCCTCGGGATTTTGAATAAACCTACAACTCTGCCACGATCTTAGCGTAAATCTCCGGCACCGTGAGCTTTGCCAACTCCTTGGTCGAAATACGGGCGGGGTTGATCACTGGTAAGCTATCGAGGGACTCGGAGAGACAGACATCGCGATTCGCCTCGACCTCTTCAACGCGGTCGATCGGCGCAAAGTGCGGCGCGGAGTTGAGCACATCGGGATGCTCCTTCGCCAATTTAATGATGGCCTGCACCGCTTCGACAAAGCGATCGAGTTCGGCCTTGGTATAACTCTCGGTCGGCTCAATCATCAGGCCCAATGGCTCCGGCCATGCGACCGTCGGGGCATGGAAGCCAAAGTCAAGGAACAGCTTACCTATACGCGGCGCGGCATCGGTCTTACGCAGACCAGCCGAGTCGAGCAGGCCGAAATCTGCCTCCTTCAAGGTGAGGATGAACTCGTGCATGCGCGGTTCACTATCTGCCCCCGCAGGCAATAAGGCGTAATCGTCGGCAAGTCGAAATTGTAGGTAACGCGCACTCAAGACCGCCACCGCCGACATGCGCCGCACACCTTCGCGGCCGAGGCGCAGCAAATACGTGTAGCAACGAATCTTGTGCGCGAAATTGCCCCAATGTCGGTGGAACGAGCCGATCGACTTCGGCGCACGCATCGGTTGATAGTGCGAACCATCAAACTCGATTTGATAGCCAGGCAAATACGGCGTAAGGCGCTCGCTCACCGCAACAATCGCGTCACCGGGGCCACCACCGCCATGCGGAATAGTCCAGGTCTTGTGCAGATTATTGTGCACTGCATCGACTCCTAATGCACCGAGGTCGACCCAACCAGCGATTGCATTCATATTCGCACCGTCCATGTAGACGAGGCCGCCAATGGCGTGAATTTTCTCCGCGATTTGTTTGAAGGAGGTCTCAAAAATACCACTGGTATTCGGGTTGGTGATCATCACACCAGCGATACGGGTGCCATATTCTTCGATGCAGCGATCCAAATGCTGGTTGAGCACTCGGCCCTCAATATCGGCGTCGAGATAAACGATCTTGCCCTTCTTGCCCGTGAAGCCAGCCATGGTGGCGGTAGCAAAGTTGGTGCCGTGCGCAGAGCTCGGGATCAAAATCACATCACGCACTTCATCGCGGTCGCGGTGGTAGGCTTGAAAGAGTTTCAGCCCGACCAACTCACCTTGTGCACCCGCAAGTGGCTGAGTCGTCACCGCCGCTAGGCCAGTGATATTTTTGAACCACTCCTGAATCTCATGCAGTACATAGAGACAGCCTTGCGCATCTTCCACTGGGGCTTGCGGGTGAACATCGGTGAAGCCCTGCAATCCTGCCGCCCAGTCGTTGACCTTCGGATTATACTTCATCGTGCACGAACCGAGCGGATAGCACCCGTCGTCTGGGCTAACATTGAGATCACCTAAGCGCTGGTAGTAAGCGATCACCTCCTCGGCAGTATACGTAGGCAACCCCGGGGCTTGTTGGCGCGCATCTTGATCCGCCACTGCCGGTAAAGCAGCAGGCTCAGCGCTGCAAGCAGCACCAAAAACATCAGCAAACACTGCAACCAGCTCGGAAATCGCTTGTTCACGATTGGAAAACGACAGCTTTAGCAATTGGCGACCACCAGCGATGCGACTGGAAACGTCTGCCCCGGCAAGGATACCGCTCTCGCGCGCCTTTGCCAGTAGATCAGCGACAGGTATAGACAATTCAAATGTGACTTCATGAAATGATGCAGTGTTCGGGAACGCGAGCGACACGCCGTCGAATACCGTCAAGCACTCAACTGCCTCAGCCAAACGCGCACGTAGCCCAGCTAGAATTGCTTCGAGCCCGGAATCGCCACGCTCGAGAAGCGACGCACCGACCAATGTCGCTACAAACGCTTGATTGGAGCAAATATTGGACGTGGCCTTATCCTTACGAATATGTTGCTCGCGCGTAGAGAGCACGCCCACACGGCAGTCGCGTCCCGAGCTATCCTTGGCTTTGCCAATGAATCGGCCCGGCGCAGCACGCACGCCGGCACGATCTTTAGCCGAAAAACGCACACCAAACAAACCGAGGCCCGGGCCACCGAAATTCGGCGCCAATGCCAAGTGATGCGCCTCGCCGACAATAATATCGACGCCATTCGCACCAAACTCAGAGGGCGCCTTGAGCCCGCCAGGGCCAAGCAGCATGGGGTCAATCACCGCAATACTCTTCACCTTCAGCTCAACCGCCAAGTCAGTTAGGGCATCTACGGACTCGATCAGGCCAAAAGTATTGACGTGCGGAAATACAATGGCCGCAAGGCGCGTGCCCGCCGCTTGAGTCCCCGCCAGCAGTGCGACTTGGTCGATCAGACCCGTCGCAGCATCAACTGGCACGCGGATCAACTCCACTTCAGTGCCCTCTGCCAAGGTCTCAAGCACTTCAAGGTCTCCAGGATACAAGGTATCAGGAATGATCGCCACTGATTTGCCACGGCCCATGCGAATCGCTGAACAAATGCCCTCGAAAATTGAAGTGGAGCGGTCGTAGAGCGATGCATTGACCGCTTCGAAACCGGTCAAACGTGCCATTGAGCATTGATAGATCCAGTGCGCGATCAGTGTGCCTTGGCTGAGCTCAGGCTGATACGGCGTGTAAGCCGTGGTCAGATTACGAATATTACAGATCGGCCCAACGACAGGCGACGGCACAAAGTCCGACACACCATCGCCAAGAAAGCTGGTGCCGATGCGGTTCATCTTCGAGATCTCTTCGAGACGGGTATACAGCGCGTCGTAGCTGAGCTCCTCGGGCAGCGCGACGCCATCTTCGAATTTAACGTCTGCCGGAATGTGACTAAATAGCTCGTCAAGCGATGCCTTGCCAACTGTTTTCAGCATCGCATCGATATCGGCATCGCTCGCAGGAATGTAGTGGCGCGCGTGTTCGCGCTGATCGACAGAAGTATTTTGCATTTTAAAGAAACTGAGGCTTAACAACGGACACAAATAAGCATTTATTGCTACTGGATGAGATGACCCGTTCAGACAACCCGACTCTTTACCCTTCGCAAGTTTCTTTACACGAATTACCGAATTTTCTATACCAGCGCCTCCTCTGATCGGCGCAAACAACTCGTCACCAACACTTTTAATGTCCGAAATCCTACACATCCCACTACACGACTTTCATGCCGAGCAAGGCGCGCGCTTTGTCAATTTCGGCGGCTGGAACATGCCCGTGCAATACACCAGCATTCTCGAAGAGCATAAAGCGGTGCGCACCGCGGCAGGCCTGTTCGACGTCAGCCACATGGGCGAGTTTCTAGTTACTGGTGCCGATGCCGCGTTGTTTCTCGACAAATTGCTGGTTAATTCGATTGCGCAAGCACCCGTTGGCAAAGCGGTCTACTCGCCGATGTGCGCCAGTGATGGTGGCGTGGTTGATGATTTGATCGTCTACCGCATCGGCGAGGAGACCTTCCTCGTCTGCGTGAATGCTGGTAATATTGAGAAAGACTTTGGTTGGTTTCTCAAACAATCGGAGCGCTGGTGCCTCGACGTACAGATCGAGGATCACTCCGACGACTATGCCCTCCTTGCGCTGCAGGGGCCAAAAGCCGCCGCAATCATGAAGGCTATTGGCTTCGATTCAATTGATGGTCTTAAGAGATTTTGGCACGTACTGCTTCCCTTCGCCGGCGAAAAGGTACGTGTATGCCGCACTGGCTACACTGGCGAAGACGGCTTCGAAATTTACCTCTCCCCGAAGGCAGCTGATGCGCTAGCCCGCGAGATCATCAGCAAAGGCGAGCCTTTCGGCGTGCAACTCTGTGGCCTTGGTTGTCGCGACAGCCTACGTCTCGAAGCCGGCTACCCACTTTATGGACATGAGCTTAGCGACTCGATCACTCCACTGGAGGCGAGCCTCGACTGGACTGTGAAGCTTCAAAAGAACGACTTCATTGGTAAGAATGCATTGAGAGAGCAGCAGGAGAAAGGCGTCCCACGCCGCGTGATTCACTTCAAGCTCGAAGGCCGGCGAATCGCACGCGAAGGCACTCCAGTGGTAAATGCCACTGGCACCGCTGTCGGCCAAGTGCTCTCGGGCACGCTATCGCCGATGCTTGGCTGCCCCATCGGTAGCGCAATCATCGCCACCACAGCTAAAGGTGCACCACTGTTCGTCGATCTGCGCGGCAATCACATCGCGCTAGAAGTCGCGACTTTGCCTCTACATAAAGCATAGTCCAGCACTGATCTCACCGGTCGTTACCGAAGCTGAAAGTGACAGCTAAGCGACCCGCCATCCAGGAGGAGGCCTTCATTGCCATCACGGCCTAGCGCTGTTAAAGTCGAAACTTCCTATGGCGCAACCGTTAACACCCGCTCAACCGCAGACTCGTTCGATTGCTCAGTAATCGAGGCTGAATCATTTTGAATAACCGGGCTTATTTCTGGCCGCGGTAAGGTCTTGACCGAGAATTCCAACAGCTCTTCTCCGCGCAGCACCTCAATCGTGGTGAACTGATTCGCCCGCGTAAAAAACACTGCGCCTGGGACATCAGATACATTATCAATTGTATATCCAGCAATCGAAACAAGGTGATCCCCCTTCAACAAACCTGCTTGATGCGCTGGGCCACCGTCGATCACGGTGGACAGATAAACGGGATTGGTAGCATCCGAGCCAAACTCTTCAGCCACTTCAAAACCCATCCAACTGTGGATTATATGCCCCGAAAACAATAGGTCGTCGCGCACCCGTGCCAACGCCGCGACTGGTAAACAGTAAGAAGCATCCAGCTCCGCAATCGATGCCACCGACATGCCGATAAAGCGGCCATTGACATCCAAAACCGGGCAACCGCCCTGCCCCGCACTGACTGAGATCGAGGTGCGGATGTACTCCGTTGGAAACACTTTGTTGCCGAGTTTTTTATCCATGCCAGTCACAAGCCCCATCGAAGGCGATGGTTCAAAATCGAGTGGACAAGTAATCGCGATTGCAATCGCGCCCAGCCGCGGTTGCGCCACATTGGTATCCAAGGTGATAATCGAAAATTCTTCTGGCAGCTCCAACACGCGCAAGACCGAAACGTTGGTCACCCGATCATGGCCGATCGCTTCGGTCGCATAGGATTTACCCTGATGCTCGACCCACACGCGACTCGCACCCGCAGCTCGGCTAGCACTTACCAGCACGTGGCCCTCTTTGCTAATGAAAAACCCCGTGCCTACCCGAAGTATCACTTGCGCTTTGCCGCCTTCGTCTGGTCCACGGTAAGCGGCCTTCACTCGAACGACCGCATCTTTATTCTGCTCAAAGACCTCAATCAAGCGCTGCTGCAAGGCAAGCGCATTTGCCGGACCTGCGCACAAAGAAATCGAGCAAGCAGCTAAAAGAAAAGTAATCCACCCAAGTTTGAGCATAGCAGACAAACTAATAAACAAGGCTCGCCACGCCAGCCGATGCAAACGCTACGCGCGCTTGTGCCGAATCAGTAGAATACGCAGAGGCGGCGTACGACGCTGCGTGCATCTGATCCATTCCGAAATCACGGACGAAATTAACCTCACTCGATATCGCTTCCGCTGAGATCACATCCGTATCGTAATTCGGCAAACTCGTCGCCTCGGCAATCGTTAGTTCTGTCATCGCGACTTCGACGGGCGCGCCGAGCACGTCGACCGCGGGAGCTTGCGCGGCTGCAACAGAAGTGGGCAGTACTGTTGATTGAAAGGCAGGCCGCACGACTATCATCGCGACCAAAACGGCAGCTGCGACAACCGCAGCACTCTGCAAGATACGGCCCGAAAATACACGTAACACCTGCAAATACCATGGGTCCTTCTTGACCAATGTTTGCAACATACGCTGGTGCAACTCGCGGTCGAATTCGTTCCAGAATTGATCGGAGGGACGTTCGGATCGCTTCAATCGAAGGAGATCTTCTAGGTTGATGTCAGCTTGGCGCGCTGAAGGTAATTTAGCCATAAATGAGTAATTGATAACTGCTAGAGTTAACTGATATAATCCTTTAAATATGATTGGAGTTGTTGTTTCGCATAGTGCAGTCGAGAGCGCACGGTGCCGACAGACGTCTTAGTGATTTCCGCGATCTCGCTGTGGCTGAGGCCTTCGATTTCATGTAAAACAACAACAGCTCGATGCTTAGTAGACAATTTCTGCAACGAATCGTTCAGTTTTTCCTGTAACTCATGAACCAACGCGCCTTTTTCACTGCGGCTTTTCGCCGTCAACCGTTCGAAGATTTCCGAAGTGGTCACTTCTTCATTGATATTTTCGTAACTAATATAACGACGGCGGCTGCGCTTTTTCAGGAAGGTATTCGTGGTATTAATCGCAATACGGTAAATCCAAGTAAAGAATGAGGACTTCCCCTTGAAGCGCGCAATTGCCTGAAAGGCCTTGATGAAAGTCTCCTGTGTCAAATCTGAGGCATCTTCGCGATTACTCGTCATATTATAAATGACGGAGAAGATGTGCTCGCGATACTTTTGCACCAACTGGTCGAAGGCGCCGACATTGCCAGCCTGTACGCGCTGCACCACCGACCAATCTAGGTCACGCTCCGACACCGGAACCTCTTCCGCATGTGCGAAAGCTTTGGAAACTGATCCTGTAATTGACATTAAGATAACTAAGCTAAAGCGATTTCAGGTCAAATTGCAAAACTTTACTCACTCCTTAAAATTTAAACAGACTTTATAATTTAGGCGCCACGATTGTCTCGAAAAAATAGAACCAAATAAAGGTGAATCTTTATTTGCTGTCCTTTCAGACTTTTACACTGTTGACAGTCACACTACGAAAGATGGTAAAAATGTCCCCTTATTCATGCACAAGTCGCGTATAGTCATCACAGGCGTCGGCCTGACCTCGCCAAACGGCAACACTCTCGAGGAGTATCGTAACAATCTTCTCGCTGGGATTGCTGGTGTTCAAATCATTGATATGCGCTATATGGGCAAGGTCCCAGCAGGCGTGTGCAACTTCGATCCGAAGAAATACCAGAGCCGCAGAGAACTACGTGTCGGCACCCGCGCAGGCAGTATCGCCGTCTATTCCGCACACGAAGCCATCAATAGCAGTGGCCTAGATTTTGAGAATTTTGACAAGAGCCGCATCGGCGTCTACATCGGCACCACTGAGCACGGCAATGTCGAGACCGAGAACGAAGTGTATAATATCTCCAAGTTCGACTACGACACACGCTTTTGGACGCACCATCACAATCCCCGCACCGTGGCCAACAATCCTGCGGGCGAGATCACCATCAACATGGGGATCACTGGGCCGCACTACACCATCGGTGCCGCTTGCGCAGCGGGAAATGCCGGACTGATCCAAGCCTTGCAAATGCTTCGCCTCGGCGAAGTCGATGTCGCCCTCGCTGGTGGCGTCAGTGAGAGTATTCAATCGTTCGGGATCTTCGCCGGCTTTAAGAGCCAGGGGGCACTCGGCACGCACGAAACTGATCCGAATAAGACCAGTCGCCCCTTTGACAAGACTCGTAACGGCATCGTCGTCAGCGAAGGTGGTGCGATCTATGTGCTCGAACGCCTCGAAGATGCACAAGCCCGCGGCGCCAACATCATCGCCGAAATCGTCGGCTATCGGATTAATTCAGACGCTGGCGACTACGTTCTGCCCGATCCCGTGCGCCAAGCCGAGTGCATGCACGCCGCATTGAAAGTCGCCGGCATGAAGCCTGGAGACGTCGACATCGTCAACACTCACGCCACCTCCACGCCGATGGGCGACATTCAAGAGTGCAAGGCGATCCGCGAAGTATTCGCCAACTGCCCCACCACCTATATTAACAACACCAAGAGCTTCATCGGCCATGCGATGGGCGCCGCCGGAGCGCTGGAACTGGCAGGCAACCTACCCTCCTTTAAGGACAACATCATACACCCGACCATCAACATCGAAGACCTCGACCCCGAATGCGCACTACCAAATCTCGTCATAAATGAGCCACTCAAGGTTGACGCAGTGAAAGTTATCCTCAACAACTCATTTGGAATGCTCGGAATCAACTCCGCACTTATTGTGCGTAAGTTCGAGGACTAAGCGACAAATCAGCCATAACCATTACCCATTTTTAAAATGACAGAAGACCAAGTAAAACAAATCGTCGTCGATATCATCACAGAAATTGCACCTGATGAGGACACTTCCAACATCACGCCAGAGATCAACCTACGCGATCAGCTTGACCTCGATTCGATGGACTTCCTCGATATCGTCATGGAGCTGCGCAAGCAGCACAATATCGAAGTGCCCGAAGCGGACTACCCAGAGCTCGCATCGCTTGCGACCTGCGCAGCTTACTTGACTCCTAAGTTCAACGCATAATTTAGGCGACTACGGTCGCACCTTCACCTAACACAGGCGACTTGTCTGTGTTTCGTTGTATCTAGACCGCACGACAATCCTTGTGGCACAGACTACAGGCAGGAATGCCTGTATCACACTCACCAGCAAGTCTCAGCTCTCAAGCCTCAGCCCTCAGTTCTCTCACAAATGGACAACCAACACTTCGAAGTCATCATCATCGGCGCAGGTATGGCCGGAATGGCAGCGGGTATCCGCCTCGCACTTGCGGGTAAGAACGTCATCATCTTAGAGAAGCACAACGCCAGCGGCGGACTCAACTCCTTCTACAGCATCGAAGGGCGCAAATACGACGTCGGTCTGCACGCGATGACCAACTTTGTGCCGAAAGGCACCAAGGGCACGCCACTCACCAAGCTACTGCGCCAGCTGCGCATCCCCTACGATGCACTCGACCTCTGCCAGCAAAACGGCTCCCGCATCGCCTTTCCCGGTGCCGAACTTGAATTCAGCAACGATTTCGACCTATTTGAAGCTGAAGTCGCCCGCGCCTTCCCAAAGCAGATCGACGGCTTCCGTGCCCTAGCAGAAGAAGTGCGTACCCTCGACGCCTTTAATCTTGGCGCGGTGCCCACCTCCGCCCGCGCCGCGGTGCAGCGGCACATCTCCGACCCCTTGCTCGAAGATATGATCTTCTGCCCCGTTATGTATTACGGCAGCGCTGAAGAGCTCGACATGGACTACGGCCAATTCTGCATCATGTTCCGCTCGCTGTTCTTCGAAGGCTTCGCCCGACCATTCGACGGCGTGCGCGTGATCATCAAACTTTTGCAGGACAAATACCGCTCACTCGGCGGCGCTCGTAAAATGAAGTGCGCCATCAAGCAGATCCACACCAGCGGCAACAAAGCTAGCGCGGTCGAACTCGACAACGGCGCGGTGCTGACCGCCGACAAAATCATCTCAACCGCCGGCGTGGTCGAAACCACCCGTTTGTGCGATGACCAACCAAGCGACGCAGCCAGCGACAATATCGGCCAGCTCAGCTTTACTGAAACGATCACCGTGCTAGACCAACAACCCACCGACTTCGGCTGGGACGATACCATCATCTTCTTCAACACTCGCGAACGCTTCCATTACGCCGCAACCAAAGACGAGCTAGTCGATCCCACCAGCGGCGTCATTTGTTTTCCCAACAATTATCAATACGGCGACGGTCGCCAACTCGACGAAGGCTTCTTGCGCATCACCGCGATGGCCAACCACGACAAGTGGTGCGCGCTCAACGACGCCGACTACCTCGCTCAAAAAGCGCATTGGTATCAAGAATTACAAAACGTCGCGCTGGGTATTTTGCCCGCAGCGAAAAACGGACTCAGCCTCGACGATGCCCGTATCGCCAGCGACATGTTCACCCCGCGCACCGTGCGCAAGTTTACCGGCCACCTCAACGGCGCAATCTACGGCGCACCCAACAAGATCAAGGACGGCCGCACCCATTTGGAGAATGTCTATCTAGCCGGCACCGACCAAGGCTTCCTAGGCATCATCGGCGCCATGCTCAGCGGCATTTCGATGGCCAATCTGCACGTATTGCAGGGGGATTGATCAGAGATGCTCTAAATCATCTCGATCTTTATTGCGATCTGCTGCGCGTTTGGCCTGCTTCAGATGATTGAGGTGTATTAGCCTCAGAGGGGCGCCATCGACAAAGATCTCTTGAAAGTCCAATCCTTTAACTTTGGTCAAGATATCGATCGCCATCGGAGGACGATCAAAAGTAAAGACATCGACTTGGTTCGTATCCAAAATCGCAGCCTCAGAACTAGCTTCGGTCAGCAAGCCGAACGCAGCAAATGCAGCACGCATCCGTCTATAATTTTCTGCGCTGGGCTGAATCCATACATCCATGTCACCAGTCGTGCGAAAATTAACCATGGAGCACCACCGCATAGCCACCTGCTAAAATCGCCTCGACTGATTCCGCATGGAGGCATTGCAAGAACTCCACGAAGTCGGGATTTAATAAATTTCGATCGAGGTGCCTCATTGGCGAGTTGACGCACGGAATTGCTACTTGTCCATTTTCGACCACGGCTGACCGACAAAGCCAAAAGCAACACTCATCAGGTATTTAAAATCCTCAGCCTGCTCTTCCAGCAAAACATTGCGACAGGCCGATTGATGATCGGCAGCTTCACGAAAGCATTGCTATTTAAATGCGGTTCGATCCATCTGCATGTAAATAAAAATCAAACGAAATCGCACGGTTGCCAACTGGAGTCAGACACCAACAATCACCCTGGAGGCCACGCCATCGGGCGCCCGCCGAGCACGTGCACGTGCAAATGTGGGACAGACTCTCCAGCGTCTTTTCCGTTGTTGATCACGATACGAAAGCCGCCTTCGAGATTGAGCTTCTTTGCCACCGCTGCTGCGGTCAGTAACAGATGACCGAGCACCGCTTGGTTCTCTGCGGGCGCTTCAGCCAAGCGCGGGATCAGTTGCTTCGGAATCACCAGAAAGTGCGTTGGTGCCTGCGGATCGATATCGTGAATGACGATGCATTGATCGTCTTCGTGCTCGATCTTGGCAGGAATTTCGCGGGCGATGATTTTTTCGAAGAGGGTGCTCATAGAATCCGATCAAAGCACAATCACTTCGCGACGCCAGCAGATATTCCAACGGCTACGGAAGGAAAGACCCTGGCCTAACTCGCTTTCGATAGAAACGGCCACGCCGATCCTCGACAAAAAGATGACCGGCCCTACAACACTACCACTTGCAGCTGTGAGCCGCGGGTGGCCCAGGCGCAGGCGAGTTCGTCAATCCAGCCGCGGACACGGTCGTACTGCTGTTGCCGGCCCTGAGTCCAGTAAGCGCCCTCGGGGCACACTGCATCGCGCAAGCCAGTGACGAGAAGTAACGCAGCGCGGCGGCCTGCCAGCTTTTTCATTTCCCCGACAATCGCCTGGCGAATCCACAGCGGACTAAAGTCCTCAACCAACGGCACGTGCCAGTGAGCAAAGCCCAGTTCGCTCTCCTCTGGCACGCCAAAATGTAAGCGCGCGAGGCGATTGGCGCATTCGCCTAGTGAAATTTCAATTACGCCGCTGCCTTGCTCTTGTCTGAAAAAGTCGAGCGCGCGGCGGGCGTGTTCGGCACGATCCGGCGCAGAGGCTCCGGTGCGAGCGAGTACCTCGTTCAGAGTCCGCAGTTGTTCGACTGGATCACTTTTTGCCATGCTCTGTTGATTTTTTCAAATCAAGGATCTCTTGAGCCAATTCGGTGAGGTCGCGAAAATCCTTATACACGGATGCGTAGCGCACATAGGCAATCTGATCGAGATGCTTCAGCCGCTGCATCACACATTCACCGATCGCTTGAGATGGAATCTCGTGGTCGTATTCTTTTTCGAGTGAAGCAAGCACATCCGCGATGAGCATCTCGATTTGCATGACATCAATCGGCCGCTTCTGAACGGCTTTCTTCAACCCCCCGAGTAATTTGGCACGATCGAAATCTTCGCGGCGACCATCGCGTTTAACCACTTGCAGGTCGACGCGCAACACTTCCTCAATCGTAGTAAAGCGGTAGCCACAGTCTAGGCATTCGCGGCGGCGGCGAATCGAGGTTTCGTTTTTACCAGTTCGAGTATCGAGCACTTTCGTCTCAATAGAGGCACATTTTGGGCAACGCATATGTTAAGAAAAAAGTATCAGAGTTCAGAAGACAGAAACGAGTAAATAGCAGATCACGCCCCTACAACTTCAGGAAATTTTCGAGCATCTTCATGCCCTCTTGCGTCGCCAGCGACTCGGGGTGAAATTGCACGCCCCACACTGGAAGGTCTTTGTGCGCTATGCCCATGATTTCGCCTTCGTTGGTTTCGGCGGTCACTTTGAGGCAGTCTGGCAGTGTCGCACGCTCAATCAGTAACGAATGGTAACGAGTCGCTTCCATCGGATTGGGCAAGCCTGCAAAAATGTCTGTATCCTGGTGCTTCACCGGCGAAGTTTTACCATGCATGAGACGTTCTGCGCGCACCACTTTACCACCAAAATGCTGGCCAATACTTTGATGTCCGAGGCAAACCCCGAGTAGTGGCTTGATGCCCGCGAAGGCAGCGATCATCGCCAAGCTCACCCCAGCCTCATTCGGGGAACAAGGCCCAGGCGAGATCATGACGCGATCCGGGTTGAGCTCCAGCGCCTGCTCCACAGTGATCGCATTGTTGCGGTAAATCTGCTGCTCGACCCCAAGCTCGCCAAAATACTGGACAAGATTGTAGGTGAAGGAGTCGAAATTATCGATGACTAATAGCATGGCATTTAAATTGCGGGTTAGCCCTGATCGCCGAGCACACGGGCGACTTCCTGCACATCTTTGTCGCCGCGACCACTGAGGTTGCCGATGATGATTTGATCGGACGTCATTTCGCGAGCACGTTTCATTGTATAAGCGATGCCGTGTGAGGATTCAAGTGCGGGCACGATGCCTTCGATCGAGCAAAGCGCCTTGAAGGCGTCGAGCGCCTCGGCGTCAGTCGCATAGCCGAAGTCGATGCGGCCCTTCTCTTTATAGTAAGCGTGCTCGGGGCCCACAGCAGCGTAATCGAGTCCTGCGGATACAGAGTGCGTCAGATCGATTTGGCCGTCCTCATCCTGTAAAATCCAAGTCTTCGCACCTTGAAGCACGCCCAACTGACCACCTTCAAATCGAGCGGCATGATGCCCGCGCGTGATGGATTCGCCACCCGCTTCGACACCGCTGAGTTTGACTTCTAAATCTTGCAAAAAGGCAAAAAAGATACCGATCGCATTCGAACCGCCACCCACACAGGCGGCGATTTCGTCCGGCAGGCGACCTTCTTTCTCAATAATCTGGCGGCGACACTCTTCGCCGATCACGCGATGAAAGTCGCGCACCATCATTGGGAATGGATGCGAACCGAGGGCAGAACCGATAATGTAGTGGGTGGTGCGAATGTTGGTGACCCAGTCACGCATCGCCTCGTTGACCGCTTCCTTCAGGGTGCGCTGCCCAGCAGTGACGGCGCGTACTTCAGCACCACAGAGACGCATGCGGTAAACGTTCAACGCTTGGCGGCGCATGTCCTCCTCACCCATGTAAATTACGCATTCAAAGCCCATCTTTGCACACATCGCCGCAGTGGCGATACCATGCTGACCAGCGCCCGTCTCGGCAATGATGCGTTTCTTGCCCATGCGTTTGGCGAGCAGCGCTTGGCCGAGAGCGTTGTTGATCTTATGCGCTCCGGTGTGGAGCAGATCTTCGCGCTTTAGGTAGATTTTGGCACCACCACAGTGCGCCGTCAGCCGTTCGGCGAAATATAAATTGGTTGGTCGGCCGGCGAACTCGCGCAGCTGAAAATCGAGTTCTTTCTGAAACTCGGGGTCTTTGCGTGCGGTCTCGTAGGCTTTGGTCAGCTCAAAGAGCGGCGTCATCAAAGTCTCGGGCACGTACATGCCGCCATAGGTGCCGAAGTGGCCACGCGCGTCAGGCAAGCTGGCGGGATCGACTTCGAGGGATGGTCTTGGGTTCTCCATATATAGAATACGGCTGTGGGTCGGGCGACTTGTCAAGCTGGCAGACACGCTTCAAACTCGGCAACGTCTTCGGCGGCATCAATTCCGATGGTTGGTTGGTCAGTAATGCCGACATGAATCCGGTAGCCATGCTCCATCGCGCGGAGTTGCTCCAATTTCTCAATGTTCTCCAAAAAGCCAGGCTCTAGGGTCGAGAACGCACTTAAGAAGTCGGCATCGTAGGCGTAAAGCCCAAGGTGACGGTAGCACGAGTGCGCCGCCAGCCATGCCGCATCGACCTTGCCCCCCGCATCGCGAGCAAACGGAATCGGCGAACGGGAAAAGTACAACGCCATGCCCGCGCGGTCGCGGACAACTTTGACCTGGTTGGGATTGGCAAAATCCTCTGGACGCTTAAACGGGAGCGCCAAGGTCGACATGGCCACACCACTTGCGAGCCCTGCCGCCAAGGCACGGATTTGCTCGCCAGTCACGAGCGGCTCGTCGCCTTGCACATTAATCACTGCGGCCGCACCAATCGATGCATTGGCCTCGGCGAGACGGTCGGTGCCACTGGGATGGTCGGCACGCGTGCGCACCACATCGAAGCCCGCACTGTTGAGGCAGCTCTCAAGCGCATCGTCGTCCACCGCGAAATAAAGCGGAAACTCTGGTGCCACGGTACGGATACGCTCAGCCGTCCAGACGATGATCGGCTTGCCCCGCACTTCATGCAGCAGCTTGCGCGGAAAACGAGTGGATGCCAGTCGGGCGGGTACGATTATGGAAGGCGTCTTTGACATTTGGTCGCCAATCATCATGAAAGTTCGGCAATGAACAAGGAAATCAGTGCACTTGAAGCCTCTATTTTACGCGACAACAACGAAGACGTCATTTTTCTCGACGTGCGAGAAGACTCGGAGCTCGAAATTTGCCGAATCGAAGACGCGCTGCACATCCCGATAAATGAGATTCCCGAGCGTTGCGAAGCGCTGCCCCTAGACCGCCCACTTGTGATCTTTTGTCACCATGGCATGCGCAGTATGAATGTGCTGCACTACCTCGAGTCTCGTGGCTTTGAGAACGTCATCAACATGGGTGGCGGCATCCACGCATGGGCCAACGAAGTGGACACTTCGACTCCACGCTACTAAAAAGCTACCGCAAAATGAAAATGCACTCGCCTCAATCGTTTGAGTGTTGCAGGTAAATAGCATGTACATTTACTTCGGCATCCTACTCTCATTGCTGCTCTGCCTGACGAGCATCGCGAAACCCGCGGCCTTTTATACATTTAAAGATACTCAAGGCCGTGAAATGGAGGCAAAGATCACTCGTGTCAGTGGCGAAGATGTCTACATCGAGCGAAGCGACGGGCTCAACACGAAAGTCAAGCGCTCCATCTTCTCTAAAAAAGATCAGACCTACATTGCCGAATGGGCACATAATACGCTGCTGGAAAGCGGGATTTTAGATGTGCAATTCACTACAACGAAAACCGATAAGCGTAAATCAAGTAGCGGCGGCATCCAGCGTGAAGACTACAAGGTTCGCTACAATGTCATAATTAATAACTCCGCCCATGAAGACTTCTCAGACATCAGAGTCGAATACCTGATCCTCAAGTTCGAGGATATACTTTCCGCAACTAAACGCAGCGAAGGCAATCTCAAGCGCTTCAAGGGCCGCGCAGAACTTCCACTAATCCCAGCACGCGAAGAAATTAGCGCAAACACAGAAGACATTCCTATGCTGGAAAGCAAACTGGAATCGGGCTATATCTGGGGAAATGGAGCAAAGAAGACCAGCAAGGATAAGCTTGAGGGGATTTGGGTGAAAATCTACATCGGCGACAAGCTCGTGCACGAAATTTCCAAGCCTGAAAACATGATGCGTAAAGAGAAGTGGTAATAACCGCCGACTTCGCCTGCATCCGATAAGCACCATCCTAGTCGGCAGGCCCGCCACTCTCGATAAACTCAGAGCAACGTTGCGCTAAGACCCTGGGGGGGGCGGCGGCGCAAATGCCTTCGAAGGCTCATCTGCCTGCGCCGCAGTGAACTGCTCCAACGCAGCCGCCCACTGTATGCGAAGCTCCGCGTGCCGCTCTTGCATGCACAATGCGGCCGCACAAGCACGAGCCGCATGATCCTTAATGGGTAGCGGCATACCAAACATCATCACAATCGCATCGCCGATATACTTATCCAGCGTGCCGCCTTCCGCCTATAAGGCATCCGTCATCGCGCTGAGATACCCATTCATCAAAGGCACCAACTAGGCAGCGATGGGAAATTAGTGTTTCAGTCGATTCACAGAAAACTGGCGTAAATTAATTGACGAAAAATGCTACGCTTTAGAACAGATCTGCCTGAGAACTGGATGGCGCACGAATCACTGCACGGAACGGAGTCACCGCCGCAGACTGTGGGGCATACTCGATCATCAATGGACGCTTAGCCTTAGCCGCACTGCCCTCAGGCCGCTGAGCCACCTGAGCCGGCTCAGCGGCTTCATCCCCAACTTGCCTCAACCGCTTCATTTTCGGGAGGAATATTTCAGAAGACAGCTCCAACTCCACAGCACTAGCCTCCATCAGCGCAAACTCTTCAAATAACTCACCCGCCTCCTCAGAGGTTTCAGACACTTGGATCGAGATACGCGAAGGCTCACCAGCCCCTTTCAGGCGCTGCCCGTTACGCAATGTATACGTATTACCATTCCGTTTAGTAAAGCGCAAAACGCCATCCGCGCATTCGATCGAAAAGTAATACTGCCCGCTGCCTCGGTCATACACGATGCTCATCAACCACCAGCCGTCTTTCACCGAAATACGTCCAACGGGGGTCTCCACAATCATCTGAGAATCATCACTGAGCGCACGGTTATCCACCACCACTAAGCCTTGCCTGAAATTAAAAATTAGCCGGCTTTTACCATGATCCATCGACGTGCCCACATCTTGCTCAAAGCGCTCAATTGCAAAAAAACCTGCTCCTTCATTATAAATCGAGATCCGGTTCGACGTCTTGAGAAACACTGCAGCCTCCTCCTTCGTGCGAATCTGCAACAAGCCGGAGACAGCACGCGGCAAGCGGTCAGTAGCGTGTATTTGCGACGATTCCCCGCCCGCTTCCTCCACAATTACCTCCCCCACCACAGACGTCACCACGACGGCCCCACGCATCCAGTCCTGGGATTGAAGCATCGCAACCGCCGCGAACAGAGCCGCGAACAGAATAAAAAAGACCTTGCACATAGACGAACTCATAGAATACGAAGTTTTTGCTGCAACTTACTAGCCGCACAATGATTCAGATTAATATCGAGGGCACGCTGCACTGATTCGAGCGCTTCGGAGCGTCTTTCCTTAAAATGACTGACATACGCTGCCCAATAATAATGTGCGTTGCAATTATTTGGCGCTAATTCCAACGCCCTAGCCAGTGCGGCCTCCGCTTCGGTATCATTACCGCCGAGCCCTTGCGCAATGCCAAGCTGCGCCCATCCCATCCAATAGGTCTCGCTCAGCTCAATCGCCCGCTGCGCGTAACCCGAAGCCCGCGCGCCGATCGCTTGATAATTCGCAGGATTCCGATAAAATTGCTGGCAAATGGACGCGCTCAAACCGATCCAAGCATCCACGTTGTCAGGATCTAGCAGTATCGCAGCTTCGTACAGCTCAATCACCTCATCCAACAGATCCGTATTACCAGATACGTGCACACGTTGCTCAACAATTTGGTCCAAGCGCTGCCGGGCATGTAACTCAAGCGCCTGCGATTGTATGCGAGACGCACTGATTGAATAAAAACCAACCGCCAACACGAGTCCCAAGCAGAGATATCCAAGCCGCATCCAGCCGCCGTGAGGGATGCGTAAACGACGCTTAAAACTAGATTTAACCAGCATTGAAAAGAACAACACCCCATACAAAGTGAGTACAGGCGTATAAAAAATGAACGAACTGAACAAGCAGAGCGCAAAAGAAAGTACACTGGCAAGACCGATCAAAAGAAAGTACTTGGTCAGCGGCATGATTGTGCCCTTGGCATTATTAAGCTTCACGCGACCGGGCTCAGCTCGCCAATTTCGGATTGCGCACCAGACCACCAACAAACTCGGCAGTAAAAACAGCACGGCGCCAAGTATCCCATACTCTGACAGAATCAACAGGTAGTCATTGTGCGGAGTCATTGGCAACTTTCCCAACGATTGCCTTTCACTTTGCTCGAACTCAGCGGAGAAGCTCCCCCCCCCAACCCCAGAGATCGGAGCATCCAAGGTAATCTCGAGCGCTTCCTGCCATAAGACCAGACGCACCGCTTCGCCCTCGGCGGACATCGCCTGTACGGCACGCGTTTTAAATTGTGGTGAAAAGAAGAGCTGCGCCAACACCCCGATCGCGAACAGAGACACACCCAGCAAACTGCCATACACGCGGTGCGCTGGGCTCAAAAAACAGGCCCACGGCAGAATCAGCAAAATAATCAGCAAAATTACCAGCGGCCAAAAAAGCTGCGTAAGGAAAATCGAAATCCCCAGCATCACCCCGACATACAGGCACAAGACACGTAAAATTACCGGCAGACGAGGCACCAGTCCTGCGATCAACAGTGATGGCAATAGAATCAGAAGAAAGGCCGCAAAACTATTTGGATCAGCAAACGAACCAGTCGCTTGCCCTAAAAACTGGGGACTTAACGTCAATCCGTATTCAGCATAGGCATTCACGAGCTTCGACGGATTTTGGAAGAACTGATAGAAGCCAATGAATACGGCGTATGCAGCAGGCGAGATCGCAATCGAAATCAACACCCACAGATGCGCACGCGTGCGCACATTATTGACCAACACCCATAAAAATATCACGGCCTCCAGCGCATAAATGAGCTCATACCAACCACGCCACGCAGTCGGGCTCACCCAAGTCACATTCACCCAAATCCACGCCACCAACGGGAGGAAAAATACCGGAACATAACTCAGGCGCTTCGGCTGCTCCTGCTCAACCGCGAGCCACAGCCCATGCAACACCATCAAGCAAGCGAACAGCGGCAGAAGCAGCACATGCGTATCCGGCCGGACCCCTCCGAGCAACAGAGCCGATAGCGTAACAATCGCCCCGAGACAAAACGTGACCAACCAGTCGACAAAATTCGCCAAAGACATCTGGCCCAAATAGGCAATATTACCGGACTTATCGATCAGTGAGGGCATAGAATGAGAGGCAGAACTTCAGAGATAATTACGAATTAAACAATTAGGCAATAAACAGTCCATGCGATTCTATAAACAATAAAAATGCCTGTTTCACTATCCACCAATCTAACGAGCCGGCCAGATCTCCCCCTAAATCCTCCTCTCTACAGGAACTTAACACGTAATCTGTTTTCTTGAGTCTATGGCAGAAGCCGTTTTTATGGCTATATTAGCCAAGCCCTCTTATGAAAAAAAGCATTCTTATTCTCGGTATCACCATTCTCCTCACCGCCCTTGGGCTACGGGGGTATTTCACCCTTGTGCCACCGCCAGAGTCGACGCTACACGAAGCGCTGGCAGATATCGTCCCGGGTGAATTAGCAGGATGGAAGATCAAAGATATGAACATGGCGGAATCCCCTGAGTCCAGCGCGCGCATCACCGACTTCCTCAACTTCGATGACGCTATTTTCCGTGTGTTCGAAAAAGGCGACGCCATCATCGGCCTCTACATAGCCTATTGGTCTCCAGGCAAAGCCTCCTACCGCTGGGCAGGCGCCCACACTCCGGATACCTGCTGGGT
>Ga0209302_10000359_pt1 | contig 27550 bp, 32 predicted proteins | sample ArcOceMetagenome_2_FD_187445 | JGI IMG/M metagenome (GOLD analysis project Ga0209302, IMG submission 187445) | Marine eukaryotic phytoplankton communities from Arctic Ocean - Arctic Ocean ARC135M Metagenome (SPAdes) (version 2) | ecosystem: Environmental > Aquatic > Marine > Oceanic | place... | reverse complement strand
ATCAGAAGCACCAATCAATACATTACCATCACCTTTTAACAATTCAAAATATTGTTTGTATGATTCTATTTGTAGTAAATTACATCCTAAGAAGTCAATATTTTCCAACGAGAATTGACTAATCAATCCTTTGACAAATACAAAATTGTCGCTTAATACCGTCGTGTTCTCTAGTAAATCACTATCTACAAACAATGGTTCTTGATGAATAAAACGGACTACTGGATAAGAGTCATAAACATCGTTAGGACCATGAAACGCAAAGGATATTCTTTTGATACTTGTCTTACTAAAAACCGTAAGAAAATCTACAATGGATTGTCTGTCTGTGCTATATGTATAAACCAACGGGTAGGTATCTTCCGTACAATATGTACTAAATAATACATCACTTGCATTTTCTACAGATTCCTCAATAAACATAATTTTTGTATAACATGCAAACTCTGTTTCTCTTGAAACATAATGGTTCAATATTATATCCTGAGATATAACCGTATCATCTGAGGGTTCGGACATTCCCTTTATATATCAATATATTCTAATGTGTATATTTATCTTCATTTTCTACTAGATTTTGAATTCTCTCTATAATGACAAATAAATAAATTTAATTATCGCGATTAAATATATACATGTATAAATTAGCACTAATAGCCATCATTTTTATATTAGGATTTTATTTTACATGCAATTATACATCAAAACATGTTGTGGAGGGGTTCAATATTAGCGAAAACTCTTGTCCAAATATATTAATTCAAAAAGACAAGGAACTTTATTTGTATAACTCACACCAAGCAAGAATTCCTGGAGTAAACCCAGTTGTCTTCAAGAATTTAGAAGATTATGTTGAATTCCTAGATTGGCAACGAAGTCAAAACATAAATTGTCCAGTAATGTTTTTACAACATTCTTACGATGCACAAGGTAAACCGGTATATAGTACACGTCCGAGCCCCACTGATCTTCAAGGAGGACTTCCATCTATATTAACATATGGTTCTGATTCACAAGCATTGCCTCTACATTTACAACAATCTGAGCAACCCATTACAAAGTTAATCGACTCTAATCGAAATGATCCACCCTATAATGACAATTCCTATCCTGGATATGACCCAATTAATCTATATCAAGGGGACTATACTCCTTTAGATAAAATGTTCAATGAGCAGGAAAAAACATCAGCGAAAAGCACAAACCCAATGGATGTAAATTGGGGTGGTGCCACCTATACGGCAGATGCTGTGAAGGCAGGTGAATTTAAAGAAGACGAAGTTAAAATATATATTCCATAGATTTCCTTGGATTATTTATATATGAAATGTAAATGTAATTTGTATATAAGCATAACACGATAATATGGTATTATGCTTATAAAATAAAAAATGATAATGATTGAAGGCGCTGTTATTATTCGAGACCATCTAAGTATTTCATATTTTCTGTAAGTGTAGCTCTAAAACTGTTGAGTATATTCATTTTTTCAATGATCTTTTCAATATCATCATCATTTGGATTGGATGATATTTTTTTAGATAATGTGGGTAATGTAGCCAATGTAATCGAATTAATTCTATCTTCTATAGAAATTATCAAGTCTTCCCATTGTTTGCGATTATTCAATAAACTGAATGAATTTACAGCATCACGTGTTTTATCATTTAAATCATCAATGGAGTCCTGAATTTTTAACATATCATATTTACTGTTTTTCTTGCTTCCTTTATCCTTATCATTTTTGTTATCGTTTTTTTTATTATCTTTACTATTCTTGTTATCTTTACTATCTGAATCAGAATCTGAACCAAATCCCATAAAACCTTCAGAAGTCGTTGACGGGAACAAAGTAATGTATATGAAATAAATCAAGGTCACGATTACTGTATATCCTAAATAAGTATACAATTCTTCCATATCTGTTTTATATATATATTAAAGTAATAGAAATTTTTTTATATTTTCAATACACGATTTGTTAATTTTTCGAACCTGTCCATTTTCAGCTGTCAACTTGAGATCTTGCATACAATTGTCATTTTCTTGTAGACACTGAATTAAGTTTTTTATCGATTTGAATTCTATCATAATCGCAATAGCACTCTTGGTACTGACACTGGGAATTGTAGCAAGCATAATTTCACCAATATTTTCTTCTGTTATATTGTTCTTCTTTTGTTTTTTCATTACTTGGCTATAGGCAACCTCCTTTTCCACTTTATTGTCGTCATAATAACCTAATTTTTTTGGCTCTTTTTGTAATTTATCTGCATGATTAATAATTAGCTCGCAAGTTTCATTAATATTTTTTGTTCTGATTACAGAAAATCCTTTAAAATAGTTCAATGTTACCAAAGCCGAATAAAGAGTTTTTTTATCCATGCGCCCCTTTACAGCATTATATCGTTCGAAATCGCCTTCGATAATGTAAACAATGTGATGATTATGTAGACTATATTCATTCAATCGATAAGACTGTTCTGAATACCTACCATCTTTAATGCTTGAAGCCAAGTCGTAGAGAGATTTTCGTTCGAAAATAATCTTTTCTTCGTTGTCAGCTGTAGAGAGAATTATATCGCCCAAATCCATTTTTTCCACAGATACTTCGTGACTGTGTTCTTTAAATAATAAATTCATAGTTGTCATTAGATCAGATTCACGGGTGTCTATTTTGATAAACATAAATATACAAATGTATGATTATTTATGTTTATGTTCTTTACAACAAGTAATTCTTGGGCATTATAATGTCATGCGTATACACTTTTGAAGATTTATAGTTGTGGCCCACCAATACCATTAGGTAATCCAGAATATTGTCTAAATTTAAAAAGGAAGTTAGGTCTTTGTGCGGTAGCTGATATTTGGAATGGCTTTGAACGCATAAATCCCGTTCCACTAGGTGCTGACCCTCCCTTCATATTACCACCAAAATAATTAGTTCTAACACTTTTTCCATCAGTTGTCATTACAACAACAGATGGCATGATTCCATTGGTTCCACTGGCCCCACCAAATTCGGTTCTTCTGGCAATCGCAGATCGTCCACGATGACTTCTATATCCATTTCTTGGCATAATATAACGTATATTAAGATAATATATTATGATGTAATATATTATCATTTATTTACTATAAAGCTGGAGCAGTTACTTTGTTTAAGCAACATATCCACTGCGTGAACCAGCGAAGATAAGAGACTTCTTACCAACACCACCAGAACCAAGAGGATTTCTAGAAAGAATATTACGCTCTCTCATTGCTCGCTCTTGTTGGGCAGGCGTTAATCCATATAACTCGGATAATCCTTGACCACCCTTGATAAGTATGTGACGATATATACCAATATTGGTCACTCCAAATCCAACACGAGGACCTAACCCGCCCATAATTCCGAAAATTTTAGTACTATTTGCAATAGAAGGAGTGTGTCTAGCACGTTTGCTACCATTCATTAAACCAGGCATTATATAATGACTAAATATATTTTTTTATTTATGTTTAGATTTTTCATTTACTCTAGAATACATTATTTTGTGAATACATTATTTTGTGAATACATTAACATTATTTTGTGAATACATTAACATTATTTTGTGAATACTTATTTATAGAATATACGAAATATACATAAATAGATGTCCTCATGTTTAAGTATAAGTATGACAGAGTTTAAAATAACAAATGACGACGATTTTATTAAATCAGAAGATGGTTTAATCTTTAATCCATATAATTCTACAAATGTTGAGATTACATTGAGCCAAGTTCAATCTATTCTGACTAAATATGGTGTTCCTGGAAATATTGACAATTTAACTCTCTATAAACGAGCCTTTATTCACAGATCGTACACAAAACGCCCCCAATCATATAACGAACAAGAAAATATAACAATTACCGAACGCCCATATGATTGTCTTCCATTATATACTAAATCAAACGAACGATTGGAATTTTTGGGAGACGGTGTGCTTGAACTTGTTACAAAATATTATTTATATCGCAGATTTCCTAAAGAGAATGAGGGATTTATGACGGAGAAAAAAATCGCATTAGTAAAAAACGAAGCAATTGGTAAATTAGCACTTGAAATGGGTCTTCACAAGTATTATATTATTTCTAAACATGCCGAGGAAAAGAAGACAAGAACAAATTTAAAAAAACTGGGTTGCCTATTTGAAGCATTTATCGGCGCATTGTTCTTAGATTTTAATAAGATGACATTAATGGACGAAGAAGGATGGTTTAAATCACTATTTACAACTGGTCCCGGATTTCAAATGGCGCAGATATTTATTGAAGGTATATTTGAAAAACATATTGATTGGATGAAACTAATTCAAGACGATGATAATTATAAAAATATTCTCCAGGTAAAAATTCAAAAGGAATTCAAAGACACCCCTCATTATATTGAGATTGGGCATACCGATGAAACTGGATATGAAATGGGTGTATATTTGTGTTTAGGACAAAAGATTCATGAAGTATCTAGAGAACATGCGACAGATTATAGAAGAATTGGTTCATTTGAAAAAATCCACGAACGAATGGAAACAGACGGAAAAGTATTCATTTATTTGGGTCGAGGACAGCATAAAATTAAACGAAAGGCCGAACAAATGGCATGTGATGAAACATTGAAGATGTTAAGTCTAGTCTAGAATTCAGCAACCAAGTTTTAGTATTGAGTATATACTTCTTTTTTTATGTGTTCATTTAATATAGATAATGTCTTCCAGGATTTTAGACAAATTAAAAATAAAACCAAATCCAGAAAAAAACGAAGATAATCGTGTTGAGATAAAATTTAATAATACCACTGATAATACAGGTGATAATACCACTAATAATAACGAAGAAGTCGTTTTAAGTACAAGGATTATTGATAAAATAGATACAAACGAAGAAGATCGTCAAGAAATGTTGAAAAAATTTTCTATGATGACAACGAGTAAAATACCAAAACAAAAAACAGAAGCGAATATTGTTGAACAACCAAAAAAAGTTAAAAAACTTAATAAGAAATTGACATTAGTTAGTGAAGATATGGTAGCAGAAAAGAATACGGAGTCACAAATCGAAAAGATGGTAAAAGAAGCAAAACAAGTAGGACAACGTGTAGAACAAGATCTTGGTGAAGATTTTGGAGTCAAACCAAAGGGGAGGCGCACTAAAAAGGCCACATTTGATGTTATTGCAGACGATGTAGTAGTTGAGTATGTCGGAAACACTTCCGTGAAAGAAAGAATGCCTGTTAAAGATAAACAGGTTTTGCTCAGAGCCAATTCTTATTACATGAATAATCGTGAATCATTTATTGGTTTTGTAAATGCTCTATTCAAACCATACAAGGAAGAATTTAAAAACGCCGAATCTTCTTTAAGTTGTGATAGACCAGACGATGCCAAGTTTGCACTATTAACTCATCAAAAGGTTGTTCGTGATTATCTGAACTTGTATACACCATATCGTGGTTTATTGTTATATCATGGTTTAGGTAGTGGTAAAACATGTACTTCTATCGCTATTGCCGAAGGTATGAAAACTGACAAGCAGATTATAGTTATGACACCTGCATCGCTAAGAATGAATTACTTGGAAGAGTTGAAAAACTGTGGGGATTTACTTTACAAGAAAAATCAATTTTGGGAATTTATTTCTATAAAGAAAACTGATAATAAAGGAGTAAATACGGATGAAATTATTGATACACTCTCTAATTTGCTACACTTGGGTAAGGATTATATAAAGAAACAGGGTGGTGCATGGATGGTGAATGTAACCAAGACTACTAATTACGACACCATACCAGAAGATCAAAAGGTCACTTTAAATGCTCAGATCAACGAAATGATTCGAAATAAATATCGATTTATTAATTACAATGGGTTATTAAACAGTCATTTAAAAGGATTAACAGAAGATTATAGTATCAATCCGTTTGATAATAAAGTTATTATTATAGATGAAGCGCATAATTTTGTTAGTCGTATTGTGAATAAACTAAAAAAGCCAGAATCTCTTTCTATGCGTCTTTATAATTATTTACTTTCTGCTGAAAACTGTCGTATTGTCATGCTGACTGGTACGCCTATGATTAATTACCCAAATGAAATATCCATATTGTTTAATATTTTACGCGGATTTATAAAAACATGGTCTTTTCCTCTCACTATACAGACTGGGCGTAAGTTTAACAAAGAAGAAATGACTAAAATATTTGCCAAATATGAAATATTGGATTTTTTGGACTACAAGCCCACTTCAAAATTATTAACAGTAACAAGAAATCCATTCGGGTTTATAGATGTAACAAAAGATAGCTTATATAAAGGTGTATCTAATGTAAAAACTGGACAACGAGGCAATGTAAATGATGTGGAATTTGTGAAAATGGTGACTTCTATTTTGAATAAAAATGACATTGATGTCAACTCTAGAAGCATTCAAGTAGATAATTTCAAAGCTTTACCAGATAGTCTAGATGATTTTAAAAAACGATTTATTGATGAATCTACTGGAAAAATGAAAAATGATAATCTGTTTAAGCGCCGAATATTGGGATTGACCTCGTATTTTAAGAGTGCACAAGAACAGCTTATGCCATCGTTCAATAAGGACATCGATTTTAAAGTAATAAAGATTCCAATGAGCGATTTCCAATTGGGGGTATATGAACAAGCCCGCATTCAAGAGAGAAAATTAGAAAAGGAATCTAAGACCAAAAGAAAGGCTCCTGCAAAACCTACTGATAATTTGTACGACGAAGCTGTTTCGACTTATCGTATTTTTTCAAGAGCCTTTTGTAATTTCGTTTTTCCCGCTGAGAAAAAAAGGCCTATGCCAAAAGACGGTGAAGAAATTTCAGACTCATTAAAAGAGGTTGTCAATGAAAATATTTTAGATGCATTATCCGTAAAAGACACGATTGATAATGCTGGTGGAAAATATACATTGGAAGATACTGCTTTATTAGAAGCCGAACACAAGAATGAACAAGATATCACTTATGACCAACGCATCAAAGATTCAATGACTTTCTTAAAAGACAATTCTGCAAAATATTTATCTCCCACCGGATTGGAAACATACAGTCCAAAATTCCTCACTATATTGGAAAATCTACAAGATCCCGAATATAGAGGATTACATTTGATATATACACAATTTCGCACATTGGAAGGTATTGGAATTTTGAAGCTCATTTTGGAAGCTAATGGATTTGCTCAGTTTAAAATCAAGCGCGATGATAGCGGAACATGGAGACTTAATATGTCAGTTGAAGATATGGGTAAACCTACATTTGCATTGTATACTGGAACCGAAACACCAGAAGAAAAGGAAATTATTCGTAATATATTCAATAGCACATGGAATTATGTTCCTGATTCAATAACAAGTGACTTGGCAAGAATATCCAGTAACAATTTATACGGAGAAATAATTAAAGTACTTATGATTACCGCCTCTGGCGCAGAAGGAATTTCTCTTAAGAACACCAGATATGTTCATATTGTTGAACCATATTGGCATCCAGTGCGAATAGAACAAGTAATTGGTAGAGCTCGAAGAATTTGTAGTCACCAAGATTTGCCACCTAATTTGCGAACAGTTCAAGTATTTTTATATTTAATGACATTTACAGAGGACCAAGTGAGTGGTGATAAATCAGTTCAATTGAGATTGAAGGATGGTAGTAAATTCGATGACTCAATTCCTGTAAGTAGTGATGAAGCATTATATGAAATTTCCACAATTAAAGAGACAATTAATAAACAATTATTAAAAGCTATTACAGAATCTTCGATGGATTGTACATTGTATAATCGACCAGGTACCAAAGATGCTGTTTCTTGTTTTTCATTTGGAAAAACACTTCCCACATCATTCGCATATAAACCGTCTATTAGTAACGAAGAATCTGATTCTATTACGGAAAATAATAAACAAGAGATTGAATGGATACCTAGAACCGTGAAAATTCCAATCGATGGTATAAAGCGCGAATTCATACAAAATACTACCCCCATTGTTAAAAGAGATCCGAAAACAGGAGCATCTTTGAATTGGTATGAGATATATGATATGGATAGTTACAATGAAAGAAAGACACATGGTACAGGAGACCTGATGATGGTGGGATATTTAATACAAAAAATAAATGCAAAAACTTTTAAATTTGTTCCAGCTTAATTACACCTTCATTACAATTGTATTACACCTTCATTACAATTGTATTACACATTCATTTGCGTATATAATTTTTAATAAAAATACATTATAAATTATATTGGTTATGATATTGATAGTCACGAGATGGATAGTCATTTATTTTCGTATTAATCGTTTCATATAGTCGATAAAATTTGATGGTTTGGGAGATTCATCTATATCACATATATAAGCATCTCTTTTTCGTCGTCTAGTGGAGCCTTGTTCTAAAATTTCGACTCTATTACAGGTTGATGTATTATACATATTAATTGGTTGACTATTTTTATTTACCTTTGGAACATCGTATGAATCTCGAGATGTCAATGTTGAACATATATCATCATTCTCTTTCGTAATGTTTTCATTACAATCCTCATCTAAGTATATTGTTTCTATACTACTAATGCTATAACTACGTGTAGATTTTTCACTACCACTATGTATGTAAAATTCCATACTATCAGTACGCGGTTTATTGATTATTTTACAAGCTTGCTCCAAACTATTATTTCGGCTTCTATTTCTCATATTACAATTATATAACATCAATATTTTATTTTTAACTGATATTTTTAACTGATATTTTTAACTGATATTTTTAACTGATATTTTTAACTGATATTTTTAACTGATATTTTTAACTGATATTTTTATCTTGTAATATTGTAATAATTTTCGAACACATATTTATTATTTGAGATTGTTGTTTTTTTAGAGAATCGATTTCTTTTAAAATCGTAGTTTCATCGTATTTATCGTGGGTTGGTCTAGATAATGTATATGGTTCAGTATTTGTAGTTGTAGATGTAGTTGTAGATGTTAATAATTCAATTGACTCAGTTAGTTCATCAGTCGGGTTTGTAACTTGAGTTTTTCGTTTTAAAATATTTAAAATATTATTTACTTGTGTTGTTTCAGATGTATTTTTTGGTTCATCTTCTTCTTCTTGAAATGAAACCTTTTTTGTATTGGGTGACGAATCTCTTCCGTTATTTATCCAATTTTCGGCATCATTCGAAACTGGCATTACCTCTAATTCGCGCTCTCGGGTTGCCAATCGTTCTGATATCAATCGATCCATTTCATCGCCAATTGGTTTATCTTCTCTCTCATTATTGTCAGTAAATACAATTTCTTCTGGTTTAGTTACCTTACCTAAGGATCCATTATCTTCTTGATATTTCTGTAACTTCGTATTAAATTCACTTAACTTTTCCTGTTTCAAATCTTCTGCCTTGTATACAACCTGGATCTTGGGTGATTCTCTAGTATTCCTTTCCTTATTTATTTTACCAATCATTTCTTCAATAGTAATCTTATTTTTATCAATTAAACTTTTGTTTGAATTATTCAAATTTATATTATAAATAGTGTTTTCAAATATATGTTTTATTTTGTCAAATTCACTATTATTGATCCCATCAAATATATTGCTCTCTTGTAGAATCCCCCAGAGTAAACCTTTATTATCATTACTTGTGTATTCCATATACACAAGTAGATATTTAATATTTAATATTTTTATTGGATTATTATATTTTTATTGGATTATTATATTTTTATTTTCACAATCGGTAAATTTATCATTTGTGAAAATAAAGCTTCAATACTAATCAACATTGAAGTATTCATTTCTTAACTTGAATACTTCCTTATCATCTATTCTATTATTTAAAAAATGAGATAAATTCTTATCCTTTAACATTTGAATAATAAAATAAAGACAATACATTCCACATTCTGTATTTGTACGTTGATGTTCTATTTTATTTTCTTTCACCTGAAAATCTATACCTAGTTGTTTTCCCTGGTTTACTATTGTTTTTACTAATTTGTTTACTTCTTTTGGAGCTTCATCGCCATTGCTATCAAAATAAACAATTGTCTTGTTTTTTATATTTATAAATATGGCTATCCAATGAGCTCCCTCTTTATAATGAGGATCCGTATTCAATATAATTCCTATTTTATTCTTATGTCGCTTTATCTGTTCGCTTAAATTAAAATTACACAACTCTTCCCATACACATTCGCCGTACAATTTGTGGGTGTCGTAATCGATTGGTGATGGTCCCAGAAATTCAAAGCATTTATAAAATTTTTCATATTGTCTCATTACCGATTCTATGTCTAAACTACTCAACCATTCATCTGGATTTCGCTTCCAAATGGTTGGAGCAGATGGAGCAAAAGTATAATTTAATAATTCATTATTTAATTTACCTGTCATAAATTTACTTCTTAGCCAACAAGATTCGCGGTGACATATATGCGACATTGCTTTTTTGAAAAAACTCCATATTTCCTTTGTATCATTGGATGAAATTTTATCTTGAGGATGTCTAGCGTTCCAATAATTCTTCATCTTAGCTAATGCTTCATCGCTATAACAGGTATATTGTTTATTGTTTGGATTAGGACTACATTGTGGTTTAAATTTTTCATCGTGACTGTGATGGTGTTTTTTATGGCGTGACATTGTTTTTTTTACATGTTTCTTTGATTTATTCTTTCGTGTCTTCATTATAATTATAATTATTAGTGATATTTTTCTTTTTTTCTACACATTTTAGTTCGTTGTTTTGTATTTTCTCTCCTTTGGGTTTAATACCCTTTGTCTTATGCTGACGAGTCTTAATATTCACATGTTGTTTTTTGGGAAATATCTCTTGTTTTTTTGATGTTGATGTTTTCACTACATATGTATCAAGGTTTACTTTCTTTGTACTATCATTATTTGTCATTAAGTTATCGTAATGTATAAAATCTTCACCCGAAAGTAATATATTTGACACATCTGTACACGTATCTAAATCTATACTATTAGTGCCATTATTACTGGAATCTTGATATTGTTTTTGCATCAGTTCACTTGTATCAATCATTTTTAGGTACTCTATACACCCCTTTATATACATATCAAAATTATTCATCATCGATCGGTCGTCGATTTCATTCCTAAATAATTTTTTATTTAAATCCAAAATTCTTTTTTTATAAAATCGTTTTTCTTTTGTATATTCTAAATCATCTTTATGGTTAAGTGTACGCTTTAATATCTGTTCATATTGTGATCTATTTGTAAAATAAGACAATGTCATACTGTCAATACTATTCATAGAAATATCCATTACATAGTTATATGAAAAATATATTGACATTGTTACACCAGAACTATATCCATCATCGTATGAAGAATATTTAACACTCGTCTTGATTAGATGAATCTTTTACATCATATCGAGTATGATTATTAAATAGTTTATTTGCTATATTCATGTTATTTGGATTAAATGGTGTGAATTCAGGTTTGTCAAATAAAAGGCTATGTGTCTGTGTTTGAGGTACAAAGTCTATTTTTGTTTGATATAAATCACTATTACTAGATGGAACCCATTCTGATTGTTCACATTTTTGTAGAGCGAAAAATTGGTTTCTCAAAGTAGATTCTGTATTTACATTATTAGAAAATCCACTCCACGGAGCAGTTGCATTACCAGGATTAAATGTTTGGTTGGTTGAATATGACTTATATTTATTTAAAGGGACCGTTGGTTTTTTGTATTGGTCTAAGACTTGCATATAACCATACTTGGTGGATGTGGGGCGAATCGAATATTGTGGTTGTAAACTATTCGATGGAATATTTCTACTTGAAATACGACTATTTATTTCATCTACGCGCTCGTGATTGCATGTATAATAGCCATTGACAACTTGAGATATAGTATTCTTAATGCTCATTATTATATTATAGTTATAATAAATAAACTAAGAACATACCTAAATAACAGATTGTTCGATTTATTAATATAGATAATATTTATATGCATAAATTGCACCAAACATTTTTTGAAAGTGCGTTGTACTTATCTTATATACTTTATTTTATTGCTTATTTCAATATTGGTATTTACACTCCAGAATACTTAACAGTCTTACAATCGATTATGAAATATTATGTTATCATGTTTTTGTTAATACGATTTAATCCATTTGTCGTTACAAATTTTACCGAGTTCGATAGAAAGGTTGTCTTCTCTTCCGCCATATTCCTATTAACAACGACAGCATTTAATGACTATGCCAAAAAATTTGAATTGTTAGATTTAGTAAAAAAATGGAGGTAAATACTTATTTACCGTTTTACCGTTTTATTCTTGGATTTTATTTTTGTCTTTGGTTTACGCTTGTATGTTCTGTCGGTTTGTTCGTAAAAAAACTTCTTTAAATGTTGCATTATCATTTTCCCAACAATATTATCAATGTCCTGCTCTTTTTCTGTTTTTTTAATAACATCGTAATTATATCTTTTAAATTCATTTTCCATAATAGTCTCAAAATTCGTTCGATCTTTCACAGGTACTGATTTATTACCTATATCGGATTTTAAATATGTATCTAACATTTCTGTCAGAGTCAAGCTATGTTTGTATGCCTTTACATGAATATAATATACTTTATCACCTACCATACCATCATGATAGACATCATCAATAAAACATAGATCCACATTTTGTGGTATTTTGGTACATCGTATTAAATCATCAATCGTTTTATCGTGTGAAGTACGACCTATTTCCACCGGTTTGCCTTTCACTTTAAACGCTGCAATAATTTGGTCAAATAATTTGTAGTTTAATTTAGTATTAAAATATTTTTTGATGTCCATAGCCCATGATTTAGGACCTTGATTATTTGTATAAATCATTATCTTTTTACATTTGTTATCCATTTTCTTTGTTTTCAAATAATCGAGAATTTTAAAAAGTTTAGGTCGAACAAACTCAGGATACAAATCTAGTAATGAATCAAAATTTCGTTCACTATAATTATTATTTTTAAAATAGGTGTTTAGACAATCACAAAATATACCAAATTCTGTGAAATAACCTAATGTTTCGTCCAAATCAAATACTACTATTTTATGTGACGAATCCATTAATTCTGTAATATATTATATATATTGATTAAAAATCTAACCAATAAATATACTCTTTGTATGGATTTGACAGCTTCCGATTATAAAAAAATAGCTAGTTATTATCAAATCCCTAAATCAAAAAATAAAACATATAAGGAAATTGCTGAACATGTATTAGCGTCTAAATTATGTAGGTGTATTAAATCAATTGACTCATATAATAATAATAGTCCCAATAAAATTACGACAACAAAGAAAAATAACGAAAATGCTGCAATCGGTGTATGTAGAAAAAGTATATTTAAAAACAGAAATATTGATTTTTATGATTTTAAATGTAAAAAGAAACCTCGTCTGATTAAAAAATCAAAATCTTCTTCGGCGCTTACAAAAACCTCAAAAAAGGTGCGATTTGAAAAACAAGTCAAGAGGGGGTCCAAAACATTAAAAAGGAGAAAAAATTAATGTTTTATAAGGTTCTCTTGTGATTTATTAATTTAGATCGTATGTAACAGGTGTAATAATAAATCTGAATATTATCGCGTATATTATTATGGCATATATATGGACTTTATATGATTTGTTTTTTGTAAAGTTAAATAACTTTATAGGCAAGTCTAGGCCAAACCTACCAATAATAGATAATAATATACCAAATACCATACCAACTATAATACTATAATTATTACCATAGTTGGAAATAATATAGTAATTTATTAATCCAAATATACCATATAATAATGGTATAAAAATTGGAAATAATTCATAAGGAATCGTCGATGGGCGATTTTTATTATTATAAGCAATTCGAATATATCCTAGAGTAATTATAGAAATAAAACTTGAAATTAAGAAAATAGTAATCAGTTTTTTTAATTTCATTATATATAATATATATATAATGAAAATTAATAATAATTTATTAATTCAAACATCCATTGCTGCTATTTTAGTAATTTTTGGCGTAGTTACTAAAAACTCATTCGAACAATTGGGATTTCCAAATCATCCAATAGGGAAACCGATTGGAATGGGCATGTTTATAATTGGTTGGATATATCTTGCTTACATATTATCTATAAATAAACCAAATAAACTAATGTTTATACTTCCTTCCGTAGGAATTGTTATTGCTGTAATGATGATGAAACAATATATGGTTAAAAAACAAACTCCTCCTATGATTTTCCCATTAATCTTTGCAATATCGTGGATAATGCTGGGGTTAAATGTTGGAAATCATTTATCTGGTAATCAAAAATATATAGGATTATTCGCAAGTTTATTGGTATTATTAAGCATGATGCAAATGTTACCATTTCAAAGAACAAATAATATAGTTGATGGTCCTGGAATGCCTATTTTTGTTATAGCATGGGGTATATTAATTATTTTAAATAGTAACAGATAAGATAATCAAGTAAATGTGTAAAAATACATCAATCAGTATTGTGTATTACTTATCCAAATAATCCAGCGCTGATATGAGTATTCTCTCTTGGTCTGTTAATTTCTGGAATATAATGTTTTCATCTATTTTTATTTGAAACCGACGATTCATGTTATTTTTACAAACAACATGTATACCAGTTGACATTATTTTGATGTCGATTATAAGACCCCCATTTGTCAGGTTAATATTTTCTGGATTTTTTAAATTAATCCATCGAATATATCGCCCATATTGAATATCTGTTAGATCGTCGACATATCGATAATCCTGTAGTTTTTTATGAAAGAGTTTTAATTTATCACGAGGTAATTGTAGTTTTTGTAAATAATCATTTTTTAGGGCCTTTATTTGTTTACTAGTTAAATTCATTATACTTGTATTATTCTCATTGTCAAGTGCTTTCTGAAGACATTTACCTAGTTCTGTATCAGTGTCTATACAATCGTCAGTATCGGTCGATTGTTTGATATTATTATTAATCATTATAATAAAAATGTATTATATTTTTATTATATTTTCATAACTATTGTAATTATCAATCGACAATCGACAATCGACAATCGACAACTTATAGTAAATATTACCCTTACTTATTATTTTGAAAATAAGTTCAAATCCATGGATCCGCGAACCAATAATATATACACAATTGTGTGAAGAGCTAGTCCACTAGTCGTTGGACAACCGTTTACATCTGCCAACTTACCTAAAAACCCTCCTAATATTTGTTGTGTGAATTTGTAAGTATATGGATGTACAACTAACATAAATATGAACGCAGAGAAGATAGAAATCTGCCATTTTGTATAACTTGAATCAGCCATGTATAGTATATTGTGATATTTTTTCAAATTTACAGACATGCATATTATCTATAATACTATCCTATAAAATCGCTAAATACATATATAGTTGTATGTATTTAGCGATTTTGTCCAATAAAATATATCGATTCGTGAACCACTATTTTTCATAAAAATCGACATGAAAACACCAAGAATTGTGAAATTTGGTATTTCATCAACGAAAATAGATAAATGTATGCCTAAAATGTCTATTTCATGAATTCGTCCAATAAAAAAAGTGCCCAAAAACCGGGTTTTTTTATCGACGAAAAGTGCTAGTAGCCACACCCTAAAATGTGGATTTCGGGAAAAACGGGGATAAAAAATGACTTTTATACACTACATGTCAAGGGAGGACATGTGTTATTATTATATTATGGTTCCTTGATGATGTAGAGAAGTGCCTACATATGTAGGGAAGTTTATTGGACTGAAAATAGTGCACTGTATACGATACATGTAGGTAATTTCACTTTTCACTTTTTTTCTATACTTCATTTGACTTTTCAAAAAAACACACAAGGTTTTTGTGTTGAATTTTAAAATATGGCTCAAGGATGTGAAAAAAAAAGTGAAAAAGTGATTTAGACCATAATGCTCACAATCCAAAAAAATTTATTTTTCATTTGTTATTGTAAAAAAAAATCTATTTTTATGAAAACAATTTAGGGGTAAAATTCTATTAGTCTAATATATGGGTAAACGACTACAAAAAACCCCTAAAAATGAAAAGAAAAAATTTACCTGCGAACCTTGCTCCTTCGTATGTAGCAACAAAAAAGATTTTTCTCGCCATTTATGCACTACAAAGCATAAACGACTAATTTCGACTAATAAAGGACTAATAAAAAAAACCCCTCTAGTGAGTGAGTCTGAATATTTTACCCCTAAATTAGACCCGTTAGCATATGACAGTAACAGCAAAATGGGTAAAAAAACCCCTTACGATAATGAATCAGAAAATGTAATTTCTATTTTAGATGGCTTACCAACCCAGTGTGACCATTCTGCTACTAAAAAAACCCCTTACCCTTATGCGTGTCAAATATGTGGTAAGTCATATATACACATGACCTCATTATATAAACATAAAAAGGTTTGCTTGGAGTATGAAGAGGATAGTCAAAATAATGATTCAAATATCGACTCTACAATATCAAAGGAGAAGGAATCGGAATTTAAGGAGCTAGTCCTATTATTATTGAAGGAAAACAAAGAAATACAAAAAACATTTGTAGAACTTATTCCACACTTCAAGGGAAATATTACAAGTAATAGTCATAATACTACTACAAACAATAATCAATTTAACATAAATATGTTCTTGGATGAACATTGTAAGAACGCGATGAACCTAACTGATTTCATTAATTCATTGCCCATTACGAATGAAACATATGACAATACCATAGAAAATGGACTAACTAAAACAATTACGAATATGGTATTAAATGGTTTAAATGATCTGGACTTACTACAGCGTCCAATACATTGTACTGACCCTTCACGGAAAATAATGTATGTAAAAGACAATGATAGTTGGGAAAAGGATAATGATTTAAAAATGTTACTACATGGTATCAAAACAATATCTTCAAAACAGCGCACTACAATAAATAAATGGCAAGAGGCCAATCATGGGTGGAATACAGACGAGAATCTACAATCTAAAATGACAAAATTAATATTTCATTCCATGACAAATGTAGAAGATGATGAAAAAGAAACGAATAAAATCATTCGTGCTATTAGCAAGTCGACACATTTAACAAATGAAATCAAAAATGAATACCTTTGAATATTTATTATTGTAGTGGAAATGTTATAATAATTATATTTACAGTTATGTAGGTATAATTATTAAATATTATTGGAGGTATTCGCAACATAATTTAAAATGGTGTTCCAAAACCACCACCGAATGCGTCATTTGCAGCCATGGGTTCCATCACGGGACTATTTGCTCCCACCATTGGGTTTTGGGGACCAGCATACATATTGTTAAAATCCGGTTCGGATTGTTGTTGTTGAGGAGGAGCCTGTTGATTCATTGAATATTCATTTGTACTACTCTTCATATTTGTCATCTGAGGTTGTAATTGTGACGGAATGTCGATATTTGGGTTTCCACTATATTGTTGAGATAATGGTTGTGTAACACGGACTTGACCAGCTTGTCCCTTTGTGGGTTGTACTTTTTGTTTGGAACCGGTTTGCCCTTCATACAAATCCCATAATCGGTCTACCAATATTTGAACCTTTTCGCCCATTTTACTTTGCATAGTGATTGATATCAATAAGATTGATGGGATAATGTTAATGATATTTACATCACCGTAAGTTTTTTCACTGTATGTTGGTACATAACATATCATTTTGTGAATAAAATACAATGACATGAACATAAAAGATGATTGTCCAATTACTTCTAGTAAAATCATGAAACTTGCTTTGTCGTCGTCAACTTCTGGCACATAATTCTTGGTTACCTTTAATACTGATACAACTGGTATTATTGCTAAAACTGTATACTGAAGTATATTTAATAATAATGACTTTTGATCATCATCAAAAGGAAACACCGTTTTTATAAACCCTTCACCATTGGTATTTGATTTTTCTAACCTATCCATATGATTTATAATAAGATTTAAAATTATTTAAATACATATTTTTATTCTTTATATAATGTTGAAACACGCAATCGATCTAAATAAATACAAGAATAGAGATCCACGACCATCAAAAGATACTTATCACGAGGAATACCAATATTTGAATTTGCTAAAAGACATCATCGAAGAGGGTAATATAGAAGAGGGTAGAAATGGAAAGGTCTATACCGCAATTGGATCCGCTATGCATTTCACTCTTGAAAATGGTAAAATTCCTATTCTTACTACAAAAAAAACGGCTTGGAAAACTTGCTTAAAAGAATTATTGTGGTTTGTGAAAGGACAAACCGATAATAATATATTAAATCAACAAAATGTTCATATATGGGATGGCAACAGTAGTCCCGAATTTATGAAGTCTAGAGGACTATCACATTATGTTGATGGTGATTTGGGACCACTCTATGGGTTCCAATGGAGATTTTTTAATGCCCCCTACAGTTCATGTAATGAAGATTATACAGGAAAAGGAGTTGATCAACTTCAACAAGTAATTGATTGTTTAAAAGATCCAGAACAACGTAGCTCTCGAAGAATGGTAATTAGCGCATGGAATCCATGTCAAACTGATAAAGGCGTCTTACCTCCATGTCATGTTTTATTTCAATTTAATGTGGTAGATGGTAACAAGTTAAGTTGTTGTATGTTTCAGCGCAGCAAAGATGAAGCAGCAGGCGCTCCATTTAATATATGTTCCTACAGCTTTCTAGTACATTTATTAGCAAAACATTGTGATTTAATACCCCATGAATTTATACATTACGGTGGTAATTGCCATATCTATGCGGAACATTTAGATGCTATGAAAGAGCAAATAACAAGGACGCCTTATCCTTTTCCAACAGTAGAAATTTTAAACAAGAGAGATAATATTAATGACTATGTATTAGAAGATTTTAAGATACATGATTATCAACACCATCCACCTATCAAAATAAAGATGGTTGCTTAACTTCGTCTTGAATAGCGTCGGCATAAAAATAATTAGCAAATATTGGATTAGGTGATTTTATACGATGTAAAATAGTAGCAGTACATACATTTAACTGTCTTCCTGCTTCTGATGCCGATATATAAGTTTTTCCATCTATTAATATTTCTCTTGCATTTTTTGGTAGGGTTCGTCCATATTTTGCTATGTTCTTTTGTTTAGTTTCCTGAATTTTTTTCAGTGTTTCTTCACTATGATGTTTTCCAAAAAAATTATTGTTTTTACCTGTATATTTACCTTTTCTAATTTTTGAAAAATATTGTTTAGTTTCTTCACTATGATGCTTTCCTTTAAATGATGAGTCTCTACCTTTATTAATAATTGATAACCGTTTTTTAACTTCGTCTGTATGTGTTCTTCCATACATACCATTTTTTTCTCCACTTTTCCCCCACCGTTCTTGTCTTTCTTCTTTTGACATTTTACTAATTTTTTCTTTTTGTGTATTTTTTCTTTTTTCTATAATTTCTTCTCGGTTTGGATGATAAGTTAGCATATCACCACCACTACTATTATAATGTAAATTATATAATTTATCTCGTATAGTCAAATCTTCCAAGTAAGAAAGTTCATATTCTTGTGCTTCTTCTTCTGTTTCGCATTCTTGTAAAATTTCATAGGTAAAACATTCAGATCCATATTTATTATATGCTCTTTGCATTAGAATATTACAATGTCTATTTGTTTTAAGTGTTGAACGATGTATACACCATCTATGGTTTATATCACACGAATACCCGATATAATATTTACCTTCGGGACACAAAGTATTTGAGATTTTATAAACGCCAATGATTTTTTTCATTTATATATACTAAAGATTTATTTTTATATAAAAACACGCATTTTATATAAAACTCCTAAATATTTTCATTTTCTTGTTCTTTTTTTAATTTTTCTTTTTTATTCAAATAAGCTTGTCTGGCATATTCTTTCTTTTTTTCAGAAGTAATTTTAGATTGATATTCTTTTGATTTATCTGGATTATATCTGTTTCTATTCCTAGCAGGAGCAGTATATTTTTTAAGATGATTTTGAGTAGATTCTAATTCATTTTTGAGTAAAGAGTTTTCTTCTTGAAGTTGTTTAATAATTTCATCTTTATCCATATTGATACATAATTGTAATAAAAAATTTTTATGTCTTTTACTAAAACATTAATGACTATGTATTAGAAGATTTCAAGATTCATGATTATCAACATCACGCACCTATAAAACTAAAGATGGTTGCTTAACTTCGTCTTGAATAGCATCGGCATAATAAAAAATATTTATATATTTTCACCTAATCTACTGAATGTAATATAGTTTTAATTTCTTCCAAATTGGCTTTATCGTTTTGAATAATGGGTAAGATCTCTTGAGAATACAATTGTATTTTCATCGAATTTTCATTTAAACTTTCATATCTCCTTACATAATCCGTAAGTTGACTTATATTATCTATATGTTCTGTAAATAGCTCATTCAATTCAAATATGGAAATTAAATTGTCTATTTTACATTCATCCAAATCATATATATGCCATGGATATTTTATCTCTCTCGTATCAGGTAAATGATCTTTGTATTTATGGTCTAATTCGGTTACATAATACAGTGTAAATTCAGGTACTTGTGTTTCCTCCATATTATTTTCAATATCATTGTCTAAATTACATGATTTTAACCACATGCTAAATAGTTATCATAACGTGACAATAAAAGATAATAGATAAAAATACATTATTTACACCTATTCTTTTTTATCATTTATGAAATTTTTATTGTCTAAATCGTTGTATTGTAATGTTCTAATATAATATTCGCCATCATAATTCTTGCGAATAAACTGATTTTTCTCAGTAATTTTAAATACGGGTCTACCAGAACCATAAAATATATCGATTTGTTTTTTGCGCCATATTTTTTGTTTTTCTTGTGGTGTAGATTCACTATTTACTATCGTATTCATAATTAAAGTTATATTCTATTTTGATAAAAAAAGAGATATGTAAACATAAATAGATATCTTAGAATATAAATAGTTTAGGAAATGCGATTATATTTGTGTTTTTTTGTGTAAATTATAGTTATTATGAGTTCAAGTTCATCCTTATCTGCAGCAAGAAGAAGAAGAGCTGGTGGTCAACAACCAGTTTCAAATAGTCTTCCAGAACCACCAAAACCACATCAATCTTCACCTAGACCGTCTGGTAATGCCCCAGCACCGAATCCATACATGTTACTTCAACAGCATCATGTAAAAATCAATGAATTGGAGAAAAAAATGAATGAGATTAGTTCCAGAAAAAATACAGAATCCACATCCACCTCTACAAATGTATCATCTGATGCAATTAATTCACAAATTGATGTCACGAAGTTTAGTGATATGATTATTAATAAAATAGAGTCGCAATTAGACCTGAAAGCATTCTATGAAAACGACACCAGACTCGCAGGAGAGATGGAAGAACTGAACAAAATTGTACAATCACAACAATTACTGATTAATGAAATGAACTCAACTTTATTTCATGTTATTCAGCAATTACATTTACAAGAACCTATTGGTATAGATCCGACTGAGGAAACGCTAGAAGCAGCAGATATACTTGTTAACATGAAACGAAATGTTACATTTGAAACATCTGAAATGGAGTATACTGGTATCGATGATGAAGACAATTTATCTAATTATGAAGGCGCTATAGACGCGAGTAGTAATGTTGTGGACGTGAGTAACAATGTGTAAAAAAATGAAAAAATTAGTATAAAAATAAACTAGTATGAAATCATTGTTTACTGTTTTAATTTTTTGTATCGTATTATTCATTTATATACATATAAATTTTCATTTACGAACGAGTGATGATTTAGAAGTATATGAAATAGACCAACCATCAAAGGATAAATTAGAAGAAATTTGTGATATCCGTCAACCGGTGATATTTGATTATAATATTGATGGTCTTATGAAACAATGTAATTTGAATACAGTTGAACAAAACTATGGTGCATTTGACATCAAAGTAAGAAATGTTAAAGAATATGATGATGTTAGTGAAATGTATTTACCACTGACTATGGGAACCGCTACGGAAATATTTAGAAAAGATTCAGAAGAACGGTATGTTAGTGAAAACAACTCGGATTTTTTAGAAGAGACCGGACTAGTGAAAGAGTTTCAATATAATGATATATTTTTACGACCACATTCGTTATGTAATTGTAAATATGATTATATGTTTTCTTCGACAAATACAAAAACACCATTAAAATATGATCTGAATTACCGTAATTATTTTTTGGTTACTCAAGGCAAACTCACTATTAAACTAATCCCCCCAAAATCATCCAAATACCTGTACGCTATTAAGGATTATGAGAATTTTGAATTTCTCTCACCAGTTAATCCTTGGAAGGTTCAACCCCAATTTAAATCTGACTTTGATAAACTAAAAACATTAGAGGTCACTATTAATCCTGGTCAAATTATATTTATACCAGCATATTGGTGGTATAGTTTTGAATTTAGTGAAAACACAAGCTTATGTGTATTCAAATATAAAACATATATGAACAATGTGGCTATTTCAAATCATTTATTGGTTCATTTACTTCAAAATCAGAATGTTAAGAGAGATAGTGTGAAGAAAAAAAAGATTGAACACACTATAGTAGATAATAATAATAATACATCTGACCCGGTCATAGTTGCCGAGAAAAAATCAGTTCCTATTTCTGACAATAATAATGTAAGTGTAGAATCAATACCTGTTGGTGCAGAATCAATACCTGTTGGTGCAGAATCAATACCTATTGGTGCAGAATCAATACCGGTTGGTGAAATCGGAGGAACAACTTCCAACTTGATGGGAACACGGATTAACGATTAATTTAAAATTGATATATGATATTAGTAATATAAACATAGTATTACTAATATTACAGTTACATTCAATAATAAGAGAATGACAGAATTTCACGATAATGATGTTACGAGCAATTATAAAATAAATATAAATGATCGAAATTATACCGATTGGAAAGTGTATGATGCATTAACTTTGAATGAAGTCGAGAAAATGCCAATTGACCCGTCGGTTGAGAAACTGTTTTATGGAGATGTATTTGAATATAGGACAAATACACAGACCGTAAAACTAATTCACTCAACAATACGGTCAATTGTTAGTATACCTGGAATTCTGGTATTGAATGGCGGAAAAACATTCGGGAAAGCTATCGGCAAAGTTAGTGGAAACATAAATGATAAATATTTATACAAGTGTATTCCGGATGACAAACGAATTCCAATCTTTACTATTCCGTTTGCTTTAAAAATTGGATTCTCTAAAAATATTGACAATAAGTATGTTATCTTTCAGTTTGATAACTGGACCGGTAAACATCCGCAAGGAACACTTTTAAATGTATTAGGCGATGTGGATATTCTGGTTAATTATTACGAGTATCAGTTGTATTGTAAAAGTTTGTACGCATCTATTCAAACATTCAATAAAACAACATCAGATGCACTTAAGAAACAGACAGAGCCTGAATTTATTAATACTATGATTGAAAAATATTCCCTCGTCGACAGAACTAGTGAAAAAATATATAGTATTGATTCAAATGATACTACTGATTATGATGATGCTTTTAGTATAACAGAATTAACAAATGAAATGAGTGGGGGCAATAGTTATAAAATTAGTATTTATATAGCAAATGTTCCTATGTGGATGGAAGAATTAGGTCTGTGGAACGCATTCTCGGAGAGAATATCCACCATCTATTTGCCTGACAGAAAAAGACCGATGATGCCGAATCCGCTATCAAATTGTCTATGTAGTTTGTGTGAAGATGTAGTGCGTTTAGCGTTTGCTCTCGATATTACTATCATAGATAATGAGATTGTTGGGTACAAATTTGAAAACACTTATATTAAAGTTTATAAGAATCATGTATACGATAGTAAAGAACTACTTTGCGATACGAATCATCAGAAAATGGTTGAAGTCGTAAACAATCTATCTAAGGTTTATAAATACACTAGTAAAATTAAAACGAGTAGCGACCTTGTCAGTTATTTGATGATTTTAATGAATTATTATACAGCAGTTGAAATGACGAAATACAATAACGGTATTTACCGCTCGGTAAATTTCAATAAAGATGTTGAAAAACAATCCGGATTACCAGAAGATGTAAATAATTTCTTGAAAATATGGAATAGTTCAAGTGGACAATATGATTTATATAATGATAGAAAATCACACGAAATGCTAGAATTGGATGCGTATATTCATTGTACATCTCCTATTCGGCGTTTGGTCGACCTATTAAATATGGGGCGACTACAACAAAATTTGTCGCTCACTATTTATTCTACGGAATTTGAAGAATTTGAAACCAGATGGACTGGGAGATTAGAATATATTAATACTACCATGCGTGCTATTCGTAAAATTCAAAACGATTGCTCTTTGTTGGAAATGTGTACCAATAAACCAGAAATATGTGAACGAGAATACAAAGGTTATATATTCGACAAATTGGAGCGCAGTGATGGATTATTTCAATATATAGTCTATTTGCCTCAACTCAAAATTGTTTCCAGACTTACAATTCGAAATGTATTGACAGATTACAGTAATTATAAGTTTAAAATATTCGTATTTCATGACGAATCATCATTAAAAAAGAAGATTCGACTTCATTTAGTTGAATAAGTTCCCGCAATACAATAATGTGTACTTTGTTTTTACAAACAATAATATTTAAAGACAATAATAATGTTTATTATATGCCTTATATTTTAGAAGTGCAAAAATATTATGTTACTGGTCACCATGATTTTCCACAATACAATGGAAAAAGCGAACACGTTGGTTATATGAACAAGATTTTCAAAACGAAGAAAGAGGCAAGTGATTATTATGATAAATTTAATCCACATATGAAAAAGTTAAATGTATTAGAAACCTGGTGTAGTGATTGGGACCCAAATACATGTTTAATGTATATTGTAAGAGAACGATTTTATGAATATTTAAAAATACCACCCTTTGAAAAACAATAAAAATTATGTTTTTTATATTTATCCAGATTTGAAGGTTTACACCATAACTCTTTTTACTTGACGCTTACTTTTATAAATGACACTACCAACATCACTACCTTTTTTTAAATTACTACATTTAGTGTAACACACCTTGACATTTTTTAAGTTTTTGTATTTTGTTTTACTTTTACACAATTCTGATGCGTACATGATCGTTTCATTATCTGGACATTCGTCACATATAATAACATGACATGACGGAAACGAATCTAAATGAAGCCATATATAATCACATTCAAAATCAATAATATTCCAGTTATCCTGAGCATTTTCTCCTAGAATGATAATGGTGTCATTATATTCAAGTTCTTTCATATTGGATTCTCTTGGGGGTTATTAGCGATGTATTAATAATACTATATTTTTGTATAGTATTATTGTAATCAATTTTTCCCGTTAAGGAATTTAGTTAAACGATGGATTATTTTAAAATTGAATTAGAATAATCCAACTCATTTATATAACAAAATAATAGAACAATGAGTGAAGATTGGAAACAAATTACATATGCTCCTAATTATGAAGTTTCAAATATGGCAAGAATTAGAAATACAAAACGAAATAACGTAATCTTTATAAATTATGAAAGATTAAAAAAAACAAATGCGAGAGCGAGAACATCATTCGTGAATAATGGGGTTAGATTAAATCATTATTTACATCGTGTTGTAGCAGAACATTTTATAGAAAATCCAAATAAATTACCAGAAGTAAATCACAAGGACGGTAATTATTATAATAATATCGCATCTAACTTAGAATGGATCTCAAAACAAGATAATATGATACATGCCAGAGAAAACCAGTTGGTTACTACCTATAAATGTGGAATCAAAGTAAGAAATAAATTAACACACGAGGAAGAGAATTTTGATAGCGTCACACAATGTGCTGAGCATTTTAATACGACTCCTGGTCATATATGTAATATAATTAACAATAATCATAAAGGAAATATAAACTCAAAAACAAGGAGGAGAGTTATTCAATATAATGAAAATAATGAGATTGTAAATACATTTAATTCAATATCCGAAGCGCAAAAAACATTAAATCTTAATAATATATCAATGTGTTGTAATTATTATGAACATGACGATTTAACACGACCAAACAGTTATAACATTAAAAAAATAGCAGGATTTATATTTAAATTTTGTAAAGAAACAAATAGTGTTCTAAATATTAGGTTTATAGATTTTGAAATATCTTATTTAAATGATAAGAAAACCGAAATAGAAAATAAAGATATAATTTGGAAAGAGTATCCTTTTCTTGAAAAATATGTTGTTTCCAATACTGGTGAAGTTAAACATAAAAGAACTGGAAGAATATTAATGGGGTCAAAAGTGAATGGATATCGATTTGTTAATTTAAATAATAAGAATAATAAAAAAATGAATAAACTGATACATCGTTTGGTCGCAGAAACATTTTTAGAAAATCCAGACAATAAACCAGTAGTAAATCATAAAGATACGAATATATTAAATAATAATGTTAATAATTTAGAATGGGTAACATATAAAGAAAATATGAACACATCTGAAACTAAACATAATTTAAAAAAGGGAAAAAATTCTAAACAAATATTACAAATTAGAATAGATACCGGGGAAATATTAAATGAATTCTATGGGGCATCAGAAGGTGAAGAAACATTAAACATTCCACAAAAATATATCCTGAAAATTTGTCATTATTACAATGGCAATAAAACATCTCAAACATCTCAAACATTTAAAACATATCAAAAAACCTATATATTTATATTTGAAGAGGATAAAAATGACATTGATAAGTATTTAAAAATAGCAAGAACACAGTTAGACGGTACAAATATAGACAAATGTATAACGGTTAATCAATACGAAAAAAGTACAAATAAATTAATTAAAACCTTTAATTCTGGATGTGAAGCCTCTAGACTATTAGGTATATTGGTTACTGGAATAAGTCAATGCTGTCAATATTATAAATATACTGATATTGACAGACCTAAATGTTATCAGTTAAAATCTTATAAAGGTTTTATATTTAAACAGTGTGTATAATTTTACACCCTTAAAGATTAAAATAAATATGGGTTCTTGTAACAGTTTCATCACCCTTTATTTTTATCTCCTTTCCTTTATGTTTTGCATGTTTTTTGTATTCCTTAACGGACATCCAGTATGTATGTGTTCTTATATTATTTGGCATCATAATGTATAACATAATATAATAAAGAATCTTTATATCGATACATGTGATGTATATTTACACATATGGTCTAAATCGGTGCACCCCAATCACTAAAACCATTACTAAAATAATCATAGT
>Ga0209302_10000358_pt1 | contig 27566 bp, 23 predicted proteins | sample ArcOceMetagenome_2_FD_187445 | JGI IMG/M metagenome (GOLD analysis project Ga0209302, IMG submission 187445) | Marine eukaryotic phytoplankton communities from Arctic Ocean - Arctic Ocean ARC135M Metagenome (SPAdes) (version 2) | ecosystem: Environmental > Aquatic > Marine > Oceanic | place... | reverse complement strand
TTATAGATTGCAAGTTATCTATAAGTGCATCTATCTCAACTTTCGAATAATACCCCTCCCAACTACTACCATTGTAAAAGTAAAAGCCTGTTGCACCATCTGTTTGGTATATCATTAATCCAGTGGCAGCTGGACTAATCGCATCACGCTGGGTTTCTGTCATACGTGGAATTAATAACCCCCCTGTGGTAGAAGTAATGTCTAATGCCGCTGAGTCGTGTGGTGTTTCTATTCCTATTCCAATCTTTCCTATGTTTACAATGTCATTGCCATTTGCGTCATTACCAACAACTAATACTTGCTCTACGTTTTGCAATTCGTTCGTTAGGTCGCTATCAGTATCATTAACATTTACAGTTCCACCACCATCACTTAGGGTTATAATATCTTCTAATCGAGTGATCGTTTGTGCAATTCCAATACCATCAGCTCCATCAGTTCCGTCAATTCCGTCAGCACCGTCAGTTCCATTAGTTCCATTAGTTCCATCAGTTCCATCAGTTCCATCAGCACCATCAGCACCAGTAGGACCAGTTTTAACATAACCAACGTAACAAGGAATATCCAATGGGAAAGGTCCTCCGTCAATTATTCCAGTCCCAATTGGAGCACTATTAATTAATTTTAATCTTAAATTAAACATGGTTCCACTTTGATATGCGCCAATATACGGACCATTGGTACCATTTGGGGGCTGTCCGTTGGTTGGAGATAACGGTAAAACTTGAAAATGCATTACATTATCTGGCTGTGTATCGTCGCGTATTGTAAGAACATCATAAGGGTCTATAAACTGAAACCATTCGTTATAATTAGTTGGATTTGGTTGAGAGGTAGCTTCACTTATAGTTAATGCATGTGTTGTTGTATCCGTGCCCCAAGGAGCCGTTGCGAAAGCTATTCTAAAATAACCACTACTACCTGAAGACACCGGTCCACCATTCATATCATCCCCGTTAGATAACCATAATGACGAATTACCATCATAACCCATTTTTCCTATAGCACCATCAACCCCATCAGCACCATCAGCACCGTCAACTCCGTCAACTCCGTCAGCACCATCAGCACCATCTTGACCTGCCTGCCCTGTTAAACCAGTAGGTCCTATTTGGGTGTATCCTATTATGTATTCTGTGGCGAATGTCAGTGATAACGTGTTCATACCACTTAGGAAATTTAAACCCCAGGACTGTGAGTTACCTGGTATTCCTGATATACTTGTGAGTTCATAAATTCCATAATTCCCAGATACACATCGTTCCCGGATAGTAACATGATCACCGATCTGAGCATCTCCTAACCAAATTCCCATATTTACAGCAAATGCGTCGACCACATTGATATTAATCTGAGATACAGCTCCGAAAGTGGTTATTGCACCATTTAGATCAAATGAACCTGGGAAGGTTGTGGCAGATCCAAAGTTTCCTACCTTCCAAACTGATGAATTTCCATCCAACCCACAATCTCCATCAGGACCAGCAGGACCAGTAGGACCAGTAGGTCCATCCTGTCCATCCTGACCATCAGCACCATCCTGACCATCCTGACCATCCTGACCATCCTGGCCTGTTAAACCAATTGGGCCTTGAGCACCCTGTATACCCTGCTCACCTTGAGGACCCTGCGGGCCGGTGGCTCCAGTTTGTCCTTGAGCACCATCTCCTCCATCTATACCATTGGCACCATCTTGCCCTGATAGGCCGGTTAAACCGGTTAAACCTATTGGGCCTTGAGCACCCTGTATACCCTGCTCACCTTGAGGACCCTGTGGGCCGGTGGCTCCAGTTTGTCCTTGAGCACCATCTCCTCCATCTATACCATCTATACCATTGGCACCATCTTGCCCTGATGGACCAGTTACACCGGTTAAACCAATTGGGCCCTGAATTCCTTGCTCTCCTTGTATACCCTGTTCTCCTTGATCACCTTGTATTCCTTGCTCCCCTTGATCACCTTCTATTCCTTGCGGGCCTTCTGGACCTTGGTCTCCCTGGATACCTTGATCTCCTTGTGGACCTTGCTCTCCAGTAGCGCCAACAGCGCCGTCTTGCCCTGAGGGGCCGTCTTGTCCTTGCTCTCCTTGCGGGCCTTCTAGACCTTGGTCTCCCTGGATACCTTGATCTCCTTGTGGACCTTGCGCTCCAGTGGCACCAACAGCGCCGTCTTGCCCTGAGGGGCCGTCTTGTCCTTCTTGTCCTTGTTCACCCTGAGGGCCCTGCAATCCGTCAGATCCTGAGATAGAATAGGTCATAACTACAGGAGTATATGATGCAAAATCACTAAATGGATTGGAGGAAGATGAGGCTACATTTTCAACATCGAATATAAAATACCCCGGTGTTGAAGAACCAGTAGCATTTGTAAAATCAATATCGGTTATTTTAAATTGTAAATTTTTGGTTGAATCAAACTTATTAACTAGCCTTATTACACCTTTTGTAGATGATTGTGTCTGGCTAAGCATCTCTATAAAACTGTAAACACTGTTGCCATACGAGTCTAATTCAGAAAACTGAAGCTGGATTGCTGAGTTTTGAGTATCACTGTCTAAAAACCTTACAAGTCCATTATCAACATCAGATAAAAGTGGTCCTACACCACCGTATTGATATTCAAATGAAGCGCCACCAAATACACCTTGTGGGCCTCGTGGGCCTGTTGCGCCATTAATCTTTGTCCAGGCAGTACCGTTGTAAAAATAAAAACCAGAGATTTCATTTGTTTGATAAATCATGAGTCCTGTGGCAGGTAATGCAATGGCATCACGCTGAGACTCTGAAAGTCTAGGAATTAAAATACCTCCTGTTGTAGACTCTATATCTAGTGCAGATGAGGCGTCTGGAGTAATGGTGTTAAGACCAACTTGTGCAAAGCTAAACCAAGTAAAGGATAGCATAAATAGCAGTAGCGTAACTTTTTTCATATTATTCTCTTAGTATTTTGAATGTGGAAATTTGTTTTTTAGAATTCTGTAAATGAAGCAGATACACACCAGAGGGTAAAATTTCAAAATTTAACTCAGTGGCGTTGGTTTCTAGTATTTTTTGGCCCGTAATGCTAAATAGTGTTGCATGCTGTGGTTCTCTAGAAACAATATATAATACTCCAGATGTTGGGTTGGGGTACACACCTACACTAGGGCTATGCTCTAAAGGTATAACGGTAAGTGTTGCAGAGCCGTCACTTGCAGTTACTGCAGTAAAATCTGTAAGATTATAGGTTAGGGTGTTTTTTATATGGTCAATAATAGGCGCAACATTTATCCAAATACCATCTGCACCCAAAAACTCTAGCACCAAACTAGACTCCTCTATATCATTAAGCTCACTATCCTTGTAAAGAAAAGTTACAACTCCTTGGTAATTTGTTATTGCACTAGAGATGGCATACACTCTATTAATACTTGAATTATCGCCCACCACCACTGGTACCGAAGAGCGGTCTATGGTATTTGGCCCTGAAATTAAATGAGCACTGTTTGGAGCAAGCTCCAGCCCATCAAAAGAAACCGAGCTGTTAGACTCTATAAAAAGTGAACTCTGTGGACCCAAAGAAAATGTTTGGCTAAAGCAAAAAGAACTACTTATCATTAAAGCAAAAATAGAAATTTTAAGAATTGGTTTATTGACAAATAAAAAGAGGTAAATCATTTTGTAAATTGTATTATCTAAATATAACAAAAAAATTAAAAATAAATATGGTAAATCATGGTATACCCTAATATTCTATGCCGCAATAATTAAAAAAGATTGTTTTTAAGAAATAGACTTATAACAGAAATGTTTGTCTTGAATATATAAAGCATAAAAAAACACGCAAGCGAGGCTTGGTGTTTTTTTTTATTTGCACTATTTATTCGTGACCCAGAGAGGATTCGAACCTCCAACCGTCAGAGCCGAAATCTGATATTCTATCCAGTTGAACTACTAGGCCAAAAACACCTATACTATAGGTGTTGTATTGTTATATTTTTTAATTTGATAGGCGCGCCTTTACAAGTGTGCTTATGGTTTTCCCGTCTGCTCTTCCTGATACTTCTTTAGTAACCATGCCCATTACCTTACCCATATCTGCCATAGTGCTTGCTCCTGTGGCCTCAATAGCCTTATCTACCATTGCAGCCACCTCAGCCTCGCTTAGTTGCTGTGGTAAAAACTGCTCAATTACTGCAGCTTCTGCTATTTCTGGATCTGCCAAATCTGAGCGTCCTTGAGTAGCGAAAATAGCAGCACTATCTTTGCGCTGTTTTACAAGTTTTTGAAGTAGTTTTATTTCATCCTCAGGGCTAATATCTTGCTTTGCTCCTCCTTGGGTTTGAGCCAGTAAAATAGCACTCTTCACAGAACGTAGTGCCTGCAGGGCAAGGGTGTCTTTACTTTTCATAGCCATTTTCATGGCATCCATAATTTTTGCTGATAAACTCATAGGTATGGGTATAAAAATTAGACCACGAAGATAGGAAATAAACTACAATTGTCATGTCTATAAAAAACCCATTAATAGCTATTAATGGGTTTTTTAATATTAAGTGCACAAGTATATCTAAGGGGAAATACCCTTGTTATTAATCTACATTATCGTGTAAAAAACTATTGTTGCTTCTTAACTCTATCTCGTCATCATCATCACTCACTGAGGTTCTTGAAAGATGTACCTCACTAGAAACATCATCTAGTTCAATCCCTGCTCTTTTATAAGCAGGCTGCTTCTCAATATCATCAATCTTTGAGGCGCTGTTTCTAAATTTATAGTTAAAATCTTTCATCTTACGCTTACGCTCCTCTGTGCGGTCACGCAGTAATTTAGAGATAGGAGTATTCATTGGGTCTTGTGGCGCGTTTTCAAGCTCCTTCTCTTGCGGGGCTGGCTCCACAATCTTAGTTTCAAAAACAAGCTCCTCCTCCACTAAAACTTCTTTTACCTGTGGCGCCTGGGCTGCAGTAGCACCTGTAAGTTCTTCCTCTTTGGCTGTATAATCATCAAGACTATAACGGGTTACCACTCCGCCTTTAGAAACCTCACTAACAGGAACCACCTCTAGGTGATCTGTTACCTCAATATCTTCAACATTAGCGGCCACAACTTCAGGCTGCAGTTCTATTTCTAAGGCTGTCTCTTCTTGCTCTTGTACTATAACCGGCTCTTCTAATGAGTGCACCACTGTATCCTGGTCATGGGGGCTATCATGCAAGGGCATATCAAACATTAGCATAGGCTCTTGAGCAGTTTCCTTTTCAGGGATAACATCCTCTTCGATATCATTGATTTCAAACTCGGCAACTGCCTCTTGCTCAAGGGCAGTAACTTCAGTAGCCTGAGTCTCTTCAACAGCCTTAGGAGAAACAATCTCTGGCTGTATTACCTCAAAATTGTTTACACTAATTTCATTGATAACCAATTGTTCAAACTCTGCAAGAAAATGTATGTCAACCAGGTTAGACTCTACATCTATATTCTTGATAAGATCTGTAGTTGCTATATATCCTTCAAATGGCTCTTGTGGTGTTTGTGGCGCAACTTGTTGAAACACCTCTGGCTCCTGGGGTTCTTCTTCAAAAAGTGTGTGCACTATAATGGGCTCCTGTGAAACCTCACTAGTGGTAACATCTCTTTTGGTTTGTGGTGGTAGCACTACTTGTGTTGCCGTTACATTTGGAGTTAGGTCTAGTTGCGCCTTAGCCTCATCGCCAAGGGTATGAATAATTTTTTTAGTCTCGGTATTGGTGATTTCATTTTGCTGCTCTGCATCAAATCCTGTCGCAATAACGGTAATAGAAACAGATCCATCTAGTGTTTCATCATCGCCAACACCCATAATAATATTGGCTCCATGACCAGCCTCTGCCTGTATATGATCACTTATTTCTCCAATTTCATCTATGGTAATTTCCTCGGTACCAGAAACAATAAGTAATAATACATTTTTAGCTCCCGCTATCTTGTTATCATTTAAAAGAGGAGAGTCTAACGCTTTGTTAATGGCAATTTGCGCACGATTTGCACCACTTGACGTTGCACTACCCATAATGGCAGTACCACTGTTAGACAACACTGTTTTAGCGTCACGTAAATCAATATTTTGTGTGTAATGATGAGTAATTACCTCTGCAATCCCACGCGCTGCAGTGGCTAGTACCTCATCTGCTTTTGAAAACCCAGCTTTAAAGCCAAGATTTCCGTAAACATCACGTAATTTATTATTATTAATAACAACCAAACTATCTACATTTTGACGTAAATTTTCTACACCAATTTGAGCCTGTTCGTTACGCATGGTTCCTTCAAAGTGAAAAGGAATGGTAACAATACCAACAGTTAAAATATCAAGATCTTTTGCCATTCTCGCTATTATTGGCGCAGCTCCTGTACCCGTTCCTCCTCCCATACCAGCGGTGATAAAAATCATCTTTGTATTGGTTGTTAGCATGCTTTTAATCTCTGCCATACTCTCTACAGCAGATTGTTCTCCAATTTTAGGATTGGCACCAGCCCCAAGACCTTCTGTAAGGTCTATACCCAATTGGATTTTATTTGGAACAGCACTGTTCTCTAATGCTTGTGCATCTGTGTTGCAAATCACAAAATCTACACCTTTAATCCCTTGATTAAACATGTGATTTATGGCATTACTACCACCACCACCAACGCCAATTACTTTAATGACATTTGATTGGTTTTTGGGCAGATCGAACGATATGTTGTCAAATTCTGGCATATACTTTTTTTTTGCGAGGGTTATTATATTTTTTTAACTGTTGTTTCTTTTATTCTGCGTTGTCTAGAAATTGCTTAAACTTCTCTGCCCAAGTATCAAAAATACTTGGACGCTTATCTGGCTCTGGTGGCAAGTCATCAGTTTCTCCCTCAGGATTTATTGAATCATCATCACCTGGCGCTGACCCATCACCTGTAGGGCCTCCATCTTCTGGTTTTGCAATTCTATTGGCACGCGCTTTACTCTCTAGGCTATTCATCACAAGGCCAACGGCAGTTGCATACAATGGGCTAGTGGTTTCACTATCACTATCTCCAGCCAAATGCTCATTAGGATACCCTATTCTGGTATCCATACCCGTTATATACTCCACCAACTGTTTTAAATGCTGTAATTGAGCACCTCCACCTGTTAGAACAATTCCGGCAATTAATTTCTTTTTTTGCTCTTCGTGACCGTAATTTTTTATCTCTAAATACACCTGTTCAATAATTTCAACCACTCTAGCGTGGATAATTTTTGACAGATTTTTTAATGTTATTTCTTTAGGATCTCTTCCTCTTAATCCAGGAATAGAAACAATTTCATTATCTCTATTTTCTCCAGGCCATGCAGAACCAAATTTTATTTTAAGCAATTCTGCTTGCTTTTCAATAATACTGCAACCTTCTTTGATGTCTTCGGTAATGACATTTCCTCCAAAAGGAATTACCGCAGTGTGGCGTATAATACCGTCTTTGAAAATGGCTAAATCTGTGGTTCCACCACCTATATCAATAAGGGCAACACCTGCCTCTTTTTCTTCTTGGCTGAGCACAGCATTTGCTGAGGCTAGCGGCTCTAGTGTAATACCACTGAGCTCCAATCCAGCACTTTTCACGCAACGGCCAATGTTTTTTATAGAAGCAACTTGCCCCACAACCACATGAAAGTTGGCTTCCAAACGCCCGCCGTACATTCCTATTGGCTCTTTTATCTCTGCCTGCCCATCTACTTTAAAATCTTGTGGCAACACGTGTATAATTTCTTCACCAGGAAGCATCACTAGCTTATGAACTTGATCACATAGATTATCAATATCATTGACATCAATCACCTCATCACTGTTTGATCTTGTGATATAATCACTGTGCTGAAGACTGCGTATGTGCTGCCCTGCGATACCCACTACCACATCTTCTATTTTAATTCCAGAAGAAGTTTCTGCATCGGTGATTGCCTGTTGGATAGATTGTATGGTCTGGGTAATATTATTTACAACCCCACGGTGCACACCCAAACTTTTGGATTTACCAATCCCTAGAATTTCCATCTTACCATACTCATTCTCCCTGCCTACCATAGCAACAATCTTTGTTGTTCCTATATCGAGTCCTACAGCAATGTTTCCTTGTTCCATAGCCTTTATTTTTTTGTTGCCACTACTTGATTACCAAATCTTAAATCAACGGTTTTGTAGCCAGTCAACATACTATCTTGTTTTATTTTTTGATAAAATGCCTTATAATTCTGAAATTTTAGTGCCGCATTGTCTGTTGTTCCAAAAAGCACTATAAAATCTTGTTTGCGAATTCGCATTTTAAGTGTTCCGTCCTCTAAAACCTCTAAGCCAACAACACTACTTTTAATCATCTGGTCTTGATTTATCTGTAACAATAAATCGGTGAGCGTTTTTGCATGCTCCATCACTGCTCCTGTAACTATTGGAACTCTTGCCGTGTAAACCGATGACAAAGGCATCTTTTCTCCCTCAGTATCAAGGTAATAATCCTGCGTATCAACAACCCTTGCAATGGGCGTTCTTTGCTTTATTTTAGCCCCTAATATTCCATCAACTGTGATGTAAACTTCTGCGCTGTGAATCATCTGATTTTTCAACAATCGTTCCTCCACCTCTTTCAAAACTAAGGCTTCTTTTGGGATGCTAGCAACAGTCTCAAAATTTTGTATTAACAATTTATTAACCGTATTTAAAGTAATAAAAGGAGGCGTTTCATCCTCAAAAGCTATCACTATTTTAGACAAATTTCTAGCTTCATTTCTTTGCATTGTAAAGCCAAAAAGAAACACAACAAAGCTTGAAAGTACTATAAAACCTACAAAGTTCCAATTAATTTTCATGCTCAAGTATTTTAGTAATCTGTGAAACCTCTGCTCCAATATCTCCGGCGCCAACCAGTAATTTAATTCTACAACTAGACTTCTTTAAATGTTCGGGAAGTGATTCTTTAGAAACCAAAGAAATATTATCAACATCTATGGCGATTTTCTTTATTTTTTCCAGCAACCAAGAAGAATTTACACCCTCAATAGGCGTTTCTCTTGCAGGATAAATATCCAACAAAAATACTTGATTAAACCTCGCTAAACTTTCAGCAAAACCATCAATAAAATCTCGAGTTCTGCTAAACAAATGTGGTTGAAAAACAATCAGTTTTTGATCATCTGGATACATTTCACTCACCCCTTGATATAGCGCATCAAGTTCTGTTGGGTGGTGGGCATAATCGTCAATAAGTACCAAATCATCTCTTCTAATTCTATAAGAAAACCTACGCGCTACTCCTTTAAATTTTGACAAAGCCTCTTTTAATAAATGCGTTGGTGCTCCTGCCAAAATTGCCATAGACAAAGCCGTAACCGCATTATGAAGGTTATGATGTCCCGGCAAACAAAAAGATACATCACGCAAGGTTACCTCAGGTGTTATAAAATCAAATTTGTAAGCTCCATTTTCGATACGTATGTTTTTTCCTTGGTAGGCTGCAGGCTCTTCAAGGGCTACACTTTGGCCTTGTAAAGGCAATCCTTTTTTGTGTAAGAGCTTATTTTTATCGGCCACTAAATCTGCAAACGCTAGAAAAGAAGCCTCCAAGGCGCTTGCATCTCCATAGATATCTAAATGATCTGCATCCATAGAGGTGATACAGGCAATATCTGGCTTGAGGGTCAAAAAAGAGCGGTCAAACTCATCTGCCTCCACTACCGTTATGGCTGTACCCTTACTAATAAAATTAGATTTATAATTCTCTGTTATACCTCCCAAAAAAGCAGTTACAGGCATATCACAATAGGCCAATAAATGTCCTAAAATTGCAGAGGTAGTAGTTTTACCATGGGTTCCTGCCACGGCCAAGCAAAGGGTATCTTGGGTTAATTCTCCTAAAAACTCAGCGCGTTTAATAACTCTATAATCTTGCCCTGTGAACCACTGTAATATTTTGTTATCCTCAGGAATTGCTGGAGTATATACCACAAGGGTGCTTGTATTATTTTTAACCTTTGGCGGCAGTGATGACATACTGTCTTCAAAAGTGATAACAGCCCCTTCTTTTTCTAGGGTGGCTGTTAAGACTGTTTGGGTTTTATCATACCCAAAGACAGCTAGGTTTTTCTTGATGGCAAAACGAGCTAGAGCGCTCATCCCCATGCCGCCAATGCCAACAAAGTATATAGATTGTATGTTACTAAGAATATTCATCTATAGGTTGTGGTGGATTAGTTTTTCAATTTGGTCAACAATATCTTTTGTAGCCTTGGGTTTTGCCAATGCTAAAATAGCAGCACTTAATTGCTCCTGTTTTTTGGGGTCACCAAGCAAGTCATCCATAATGGTTTCAAACTGCCCCGGAGCATCCTTTTCATGCAATAAAATAGCGGCATTTTTTTGAGAAATGGACAAGGCATTTTTTGTTTGATGGTCTTCAGCCACATTTGGACTTGGTATAAAAATCACAGGCTTCCCCACCAAGCACAACTCTGATACAGACAAAGCTCCCGCTCTACTAATAATAACATCTGCAACGCCATAGGCTAAATCCATACGGTTTATATAGGGATGAACTTGAATATTTTCTTGGGTTCTATCTTGATAGGTTGGAGCATATATTTTTCCGCATTGCCATAAAACCTGAATCTCATGCTTTTTAAAATAAGGCAAATGGGCATCTATTAATTCATTAATTTTTTTGGCCCCCAGAGACCCACCCAACACTAAAATTGTTTTTGATGTAGCACTCAAATTAAAAAAGGACAACCCCAAAGCTTTATTGCCATGAACATTTAACAAATCTTGACGCACAGGGTTTCCTGTTAATTTTACTTTACTTTTCGGGAAAAACTGATCCATACTATCATAGGCTGTACATATAGACTGTACATGGCTGGCCAACCATTTATTGGTGATTCCTGCATGGCTATTTTGTTCCTGAATTAAACAAGGAACCCCCCTTAAAGAAGCCATTTTTAATAAAGGTGCACTTGCATAACCTCCAGTACCTATGGCAACATCTGGCTTGAAGGATTTAATTATTTTTCTTGAAGCCCACAAACTAGAAATTAATTTAAAAGGAAACAGTGCATTTTTGAGAGTTAACGAGCGTTGCAAACCAGCAATCCAAAGACCCTTGATAGTGTAGCCTGCTTGAGGAACTTTCTGCATTTCCATTCTGTCTTTGGCTCCAACAAATAAAAACGTTGCCCCAGGAAAGCGAAGTTTTAACTCATTGGCAATTGCAATTGCTGGATAGATATGGCCTCCGGTGCCACCACCAGAGATAATAAATTTGTATGTTTTTTGTGTGTTAATACTATTTATATTTAAAGGGTTTGACTCAATATATCAAGGGGGTTATCCATTGCTTGTTCTTCATTTTTTTCTACTTCTCTTTTTGCACTCACACTCAATACAATACCCAAGGCAAGGCAAGTCATCCAAATACTAGTTCCTCCACTACTTATAAGTGGTAATGTTTGTCCAGTTACTGGAAACAACTCTACGGCAACTGCCATATTAACAAGCGCCTGAAACACAACAGGAAGCCCAACGCCAATGACTAGTAATTTTGCGAACATAGAACTAGATTTATGTGCCACAATAACCAGCCTAAAAAGAAGTAACAGATATACCAGCATAACAACCAAGGCGCCCACGATACCAAATTCTTCAACAATAATGGCATAAATAAAATCTGAGGAAGATTGTGGTAAGAAATTTTTTTGCACACTTTTTCCTGGTCCCAAACCAGTAATACCGCCAGATGCAATAGCAGTTTTTGCTTTGGTAATCTGATAATCTGCTTCTTTATCTGTCTTATCCACAAAACTAACCACCCTGCTAATCCAGGTATCAACCCTATTTGGAAATACATCTGGAAATGCTTTTGCCGTTAATACAAACAGACTCAAAAAAAGCAGTCCTGCAGTTAATACAAGCGCTAGATACTTAAAGGGGTACCCGCCAATAAAAACCAACAAAACAACCATCGCAAAAATGATTGCTGCTGTAGAAAAATTTGCTGGTAATATTAACCCTATTATCAAAAAAACTGGCAACCATAAAGGGAGTAATGTTTCTTTAAAACTAATTAGCCTACTCTCTATTGTAGAGAGATATCTAGCTACATAGGTCATTAAAACAACTGCGGCCAAAGTAGAAGTCTGAAATGTAACACCAACTAGCGGCACCCGTATCCATCTACTGGCATTAGCACCTCCAATGGTAGTTCCTTGAGCCATTGTTAATAGCAATAACACAACAACAATTGGCAAAGCAATCATAGACAAGCCTTTAAAATAATGGTATGGTATTTTATGAACTCCATACAAGATCCCAAAACCAAGCACCAAGTGCGCGAAATGCTTTGCTAGAAACTTAAAAGTGTTACCGTCACCATACAAGTAGGCCAAATTACTACTGGCGCTATATACAGGTAAAAAAGAAAATATAGCCAATACACCAATAATGGCCCAAATAACACTATCCCCTTGTATGTTTTTAAATATTGACTTCACTTTTATTTATAAAATTTATGTATTCTATTTTGTTGCCCCTAACTCTTAAAGATGTCTCACAGCTTCTTTAAACTGCCTGCCTCTATCTTCATAATTTTCAAACAAATCGAAACTAGCACATGCTGGGCTTAGTAAAACAGTGTCATTTCTGTCCGCTAATTTGTAAGCCACTTTTACAGCCTCCTGCATACCAGCAGTCTCTACAAATAAATCTACAACATTGCTAAACTGAGATTTGATTTTCTCATTATCTAAACCCAAACAGATAATAGCCTTTACTTTTTCGTTTACAAGCGGCAAAAGCTCACTGTAATCGTTTCCTTTATCTACTCCTCCAACAATCCAAACTGTTGGGGTTTTCACGCTATCTAGGGCGTAAAATGTTGCATTAACATTGGTAGCTTTGCTATCATTGATATACATCACATTATTAATCTTTAATACTTTTTCCAGGCGGTGTTCAACACCTTGAAAGCTTTCCAAAGACTCTCTTATAGTTGCTTTTCTGATTTTTAATAGCGTAGCTACAGTACTTGCAGCCATGGCATTTTTTACATTGTGCTTACCTTGAAGTCCTAACGTTGCAATTGGCATAGTGAATTGGGTATTTTGTATGGTTATTATTATTTTATTTTCTTTTATGTAAGCCCCTTGCTCTAGTTTTTGTGTGAGCGAAAAGGGTAATTTTATAGCTTTAATTTCATGGCTTGCTAACCATTTATTTATTTGGACATCATCCCCGTCATAGATAAAATAATCTGACGCTTTTTGATTCATCGTTATTCTAAACTTTGAGGCTATATATTTTTGATATGAATCCTCATATCTATCAAGATGATCTGGACTTAGATTTGTTAAAACCGCAATATGTGGAGCAAATTTCTCAATACCATCTAGCTGGAAACTACTCAGCTCCAACACAAAGTTTTTATAATCCTTAGATGCAACCTGGGCTGCAAAACTGTCTCCAATATTTCCTCCAAGAGCTACATTTAAATCATCCTTAAGTAGCGCATAGGTTAAACTTGCCGTAGATGTTTTACCATTGCTACCTGTTATGGCAACAATAGTTGCATCTGTAAACTGTGCTGCAAATTCTATTTCTGAAATTACCTTTACACCCGCCTGTTTTAAACTACATATTATTGGCGCCACATCTGGGATTCCAGGGCTTTTCACTACTATATCTGCAGCTATAATTTTAGACACGGTGTGTCCCTTGTCTTCCCAATTGATCTGATTGCTTGACAACACTTGGGCATAAGTATCTTTAATAGCTCCAAAATCACTCACAAAAACAGCATACCCTTTTTGCTGGCCTAAAATAGCGGTGCCAACACCACTTTCTCCTCCACCTAATATGACTAGTTTTTGTTTCATTTTTAACTTCAAATACTTGTTTTAAACCCCTAGAGGAACACTTTTATGTATTATCTAATTTTTAATGTCACTATGGTTAATACCGCTAAGAAAATTCCAACAATCCAAAAACGAGTCACAATCTTACTTTCATGAAAACCCCCTTTTTGGTAATGATGGTGCAAGGGAGACATTTTAAAAATGCGCCTTCCTGCTCCAAATTTCTTTTTAGTGTATTTAAACCAACCTACCTGCAATACGACCGATAGATTTTCCATCAAAAAAATACCGCATAGAATTGGAATCAACCATTCTTTTCTAATTGCAATAGCAATAACAGCAATAATACCTCCAATGGTCAAACTACCTGTATCACCCATAAACACTTGTGCTGGATATGCATTGTACCATAAAAAGCCTATCAGAGCCCCAACAAAAGCCATAATAAAAATAGTAAGCTCTCCTGTGTTTGGGATATACATAATATTGAGGTAGTCTGAGAAAATTACATTACCACTCACCCATGCAAAAATGGCCAGAGTTACCGCTATAATAGCGGAGGTTCCGGCAGCAAGACCATCTATACCATCGGTGAGATTGGCTCCATTAGATACTGCTGTGATAATAAAAATTACAATAGGTATAAATATCAACCACGCGTAAGATGCGTACCCATCTCCAGCCCAGGTAACTAATTTCTCATAGTTAATCTCGTTTCCACTTACAAAAGGCATGGTGGTTAACAATGTTTTCTCTGCATCATTAAATGTTTTTGCTCCCCTAGCAGTAACTATTTCTTGACCCGTAATGGGATCTAACTTTTCTGTTTTAACAGTAATATCGCTATGAAAAAACATGGTAGCCCCCACAATGACACCCAGCCCAACTTGACCTATTACTTTAAATTTTCCTGGCAAACCATCCTTGTCATTTTTAAACTTTTTTAGATAATCATCTAAAAAGCCTATAGCCCCCATCCAAAGAGTGGTTACTATCAATAAAATCACATAAATGTTATCCAGCTTAGCAAACAACAACACGGGAACCAGTGTGGCTAAAATAATGATCAAGCCACCCATAGTTGGAGTTCCTGCTTTCTCTGACTGCCCCTGCAGGCCAAGATCTCTAATGGTTTCACCCATTTGTTTATCTTGTAAAATCTTGATAATTTTCTTTCCCCAAACCGTTGCTATTAGCAAAGAGGTAATAACCGCCAGTGCTGCTCTAAAGGTGATGAACTGAAACAATCCAGCTCCAGGCAAATCATAGGTTTTATCTAAAAAATCAAACAAATAATATAACATAGCTTTATTTATTTAGGGCGATTAATAATTCAATTATAGTTTTACGGTCATCAAACTCACTGCGCACACCTTGAATTTCTTGATAGGTCTCATGACCCTTTCCAGCCACCAAAATAATATCATGCTCGTTTGCCATTTGGCATGCTGTCTTTATAGCCTGTTTTCTGTCTGTAATAGCTATTGTTTTTTTATAATGCTGCGGCGGCACACCCGCTTCAATGTGTTGTATAATTGTATCTGGATTTTCTGAGCGTGGGTTATCACTTGTAAAAATCACCTTGGTGCTCAACTGGGCAGCAATAGCGCCCATTTTTGGTCTTTTTTCAACATCTCTATCTCCCCCGCAACCCACTACAGTTATAAGCTGTTCATTACCTGACCTTATGGTATTTATAGTCTCAAGTACGTTTTTTAGTGCATCTGGTGTGTGGGCATAATCAATAATTGCCGTTATTTTACCTCCAGAGACTAGGTATTGAAACCTTCCATCCACACTCTCTAGGGTACTTAAGAGCTGTAAAATCTCTAATTCTTCAAGGCCCAATTGCTCTGCAGTAGCGTAAATAGCCAGTAGGTTATAGGCGTTAAAATTTCCGATAAGCTTTACCCACAATTCCTGATTGTTAATCTTTAAAAGCAATCCTTGCAATTGATTTTCTAAGATTTGAGCTTTATAATCTGCAATCGTTTTTAAGGCGTAGGTATACTTTCTAGCCTTTGTATTTTGCAGCATTACAGGACCATTTTTATCATCTGCGTTTGTTAAAGCAAAGGCAGTTTTAGGCAAGCCGTCAAAAAATGATTTTTTTACATCACGGTATTGTTTAAAACTGGTATGATAATCTAAATGATCATGAGATAGATTCGTGAAGATACCTCCAACAAAATGCAAACCTTCTGTCCTTTTTTGATCAATACCATGAGAGCTTACTTCCATAAAACAGTAAGCTACACCTGTATCTACCATTTGGCGTAAGTACTTATTTATAGCTAAACTATCTGGGGTTGTATGCGTAGCTAAATGCTCTGCAGCACCAATGATAATTTTTATGGTAGATAATAGGCCTACCTTATAACCTGCCGATGTAAAAAGGGTGTACAACAGTGTTGCAATAGTTGTCTTACCATTGGTACCCGTTACACCTACCAATTGTAACTCCTCAGAAGGATTTCCATAAAAATGAGATGCCATTATCGCCAATGCCTGTTGGGTGTCTTGTACCTGCAAGTAGGTAATGCCATTAATAATCTCTTTTGGTATTTGCTGGCAAACCACAGCCAAAGCGCCTTGATCAATAGCCTTTTTAATGAATTGATGACCATCACTTTGAGTGCCATTTATGGCAACAAAAACATCGTCTAAACCAACTTTACGGCTATCAAACTGTAACTCACGAAAAGCCACGGCTGTATTTCCCACTACTTTTTCAAGGGAAACTTTATACAATATGTCTTTTAATGTAATCACGATAAATTGAGTATAATTTCTTGACCTTCTTTAATTTTAACTCCCATTGTTAGCGACTGGCGTTGCACCCTTCCACTACCTTTTAATTGTACCACAAGTCCTAAATTTTCTAATAGCGCAATAGCATCCATCGCTGGCATTCCTTTTACATTTGGCATGGTAGCTGTGTCTTGTTGGGTATATTGGTAGTAACCATCAAAATCACTTTGAGTAGCCACGTCTAGTAAATCTTTGGCAGCAATCTCAGCTTTTAAAGGGCTATCTGTATATATTTTTTGGGCAATACGCTTAAAAACTGGCCCCGTAACATCTGCTCCATAGTAGCCCTTATCTGCAGCTGGTTTATGTATCACCACAATGCAAGAATATTTAGGTTGATCTGCTGGAAAGTAACCAGCAAACGAGGACACATATTTTTTATCTTTTAACCAAGTGTCAAGGTCTGCATAGTCTATTCTTGCAGTACCTGTTTTTCCTGCCATTGAAAAGTTTTTAGAATACAGGCGTTTACCGGTACCTCGTACTACGATGTTTTTTAACATCTCTTGCATCTTACCAATGGTAGCCTGGGAGGCAATTTGATCTATAATAACCTGGGTGCCAAAAACTTCTATTTGCTTGTTCCAGGAACGAATTTCTTTTACAAATCTGGGCCTAACCATGGTGCCGTTATTTGCAATGGCATTGTAAAAGGTTAAAATTTGAAGTGGGGTCATCTTCAAATTATACCCGTAAGAAATAGATGGCAATGCATTTTTACTCCAAAGATCATCTCCCACCTGAGGAATTACAGGTGCACCTTCTCCCAAAATAGAAATGCCAATTTTTTGATCAAGTTTCCATTTTTTTAATTGGTCTGTGAATTTTATTGGATCGTCTTTGTAGGCGCCATCAATCATTTTTGCAAAACCAATATTTGAAGAAACTTCAAGAGCTGTAGCTGCAGATATCTCACCGTAGCCCCCTGTTTTTGAGTCTGAAATAGTACGGCCATACATTCGCACTTTACCATTTTTTGTGTCAACTAGAGTTGCAGTATCCAGCACCTTGTGCTCCAAGGCAACAGTCATAGCAATTGTTTTAAAAGTAGATCCCGGCTCACTAGACTCTCCTACTGCATAATTTAGACGCTCATAATACCCTCCATTTCTACTCTTTCCTAGATTAGCAACTGCCTTAATCTCGCCTGTGGCAACCTCCATTACAATAACACTTCCGTGATCTGCTTGGTACTCTTCAAGTTGCTTCAACAAGGCGTGATGAGCAACATCTTGTATATTTATGTTAATGGTTGATATAACATCATACCCATCTTGAGGTTCTATTTCATTTTCATCATAAACAGGCTTCCATCTGCCTTTTGAAATCTTTTGTTTTAAACGCCTTCCTTCTTTGCCACTAAGCTGTGTGTGATAAGCGCCCTCTAACCCAACAGCATAGTTACCAGGTTTAGTCCTGTCTTCATTTCCAACCAAGCGCGCTGCAATTTTACCCATCGGATGCTCCCGAACAGTTGCAGGTATCACAATAAGACCACCTCTGTTAGATCCCTTTTTAAACAAAGGCATGTTTTTAACTTTTACGTAATCTGAGTATCCTAGTTTTTTCGCAATTAACAAATATCTATTTTTGTTTGATCTTGCCGTGCGCAATAGGTTTTGGTAATAAGAAGAAGATTTACCAAACATAGCACTTAGCTCCTGAGAGAGCGGCTCTAAATTTTCATCAAAATCTTTTTTAGTAACTGTTTGGGTATCAAACCTAATATCATATTTTGGCACAGAGCTTGCCAAAAGACTACCGTCGTCTGCATATAAATTACCTCTATTGGCAGGTATCACGACATTTTTGGTGGCATCTTTTGCCGCCAAAGCACGATACATATCACCCTCAACAAATTGTATATTAATTAATTTAAAAGCAATAAGTAGCGCAAAGAGAAACATACCTCCAGCGACAAAATATAAGCGGTTTAATATGTTCTTTTCGTTATTTGACACCGCGCTACTGTTTTTTAGTGATACTTATTTTTTGGGGTGGTATCGTACTGGTTTGCAATCCAGTTTTTGACATTACCGCCGTTAACTTACTTTCCATTTTAGTTTGAGTGAGCTGTTTTCTAACATCCAGATATTCACTCTTTAATTCTTTAGCCTCATTACTTAACCTTGCAATACGGTGTACCTTTTTATCTGCGGTATGACTGCTTCCTATCATAATTAAAAACAAAAGGTTAAAAAAGACAATAAACCTCCAATTCTTGAACGTATCATCACTTACCAGAAACCTACCTTTTACAATGTTGTAGAAACTTTTCTTCATGCACCGAACATTTGCTATACCACTGGGGCAGCTTAATGTTAATTTTTATAGTTTTTGAGCAACTCTAAGTTTTGCACTTCTAGCCCTGTTGTTTGCTTTTATCTCTGAATCTGTAGGTATTATAAATTTTCCAACTGGCTTTAAAGGAACTTCAACCCTTCCAAAAACATCTTTTTCTGGCTCACCTTCAAACATACCGTTACGCATAAAACGCTTCACCAGTCTGTCTTCCAAACTATGGTAGCTTATCAAACTAAGCCTTCCACCAGGTTTTAAAACATCTATGGTTTGTTGTAAAAACTCTTTTAAAACCTCCAACTCTTGGTTTACCTCAATCCTGATGGCTTGATAAATCTGAGCAAGAATTTTATTTTCTCTATGCTTGGGCAAAAACCTCCCTAATGCTGTTTTGAGCTGATCACTTGTCTTGATCTCATTCTCTTTTCTTACCTCGCAAATTATCCTTGCCATTCCAGCTGCAGCTCTCAGCTCACCGTATTGAAACAAAACACTTCTCAAATGCGCCTCTTCATAATTATTAACCACATCAAAGGCAGAAAAAGCAGCCTGTTGATTCATCCTCATGTCTAAATCTGCCTCAAACCGCGTGGAGAAACCACGCTGGGCAACATCAAATTGATGAGAAGAAACACCAAAATCACCAAGTATTCCATCTACTTGCTTTACACCATGAAAGCGTAAAAAACGTTTTAAAAACCTAAAGTTTTCATTCACCAAAATAAACCTTGGGTCATCTATTGTATTTGCCAAGGCATCTGTGTCTTGGTCAAAGGCGATAAGGGTACCCTTATCAGAAAGTCTACTTAATATCTCTTTTGCGTGACCACCACCTCCGAAGGTAACATCCACATACACTCCATCTGGCTTTATATCTAGCCCGTCTACAGTTGGGTTTAGCAAAACAGGATTATGATAATCCATCGGCCGCTGTCGTATCACCCATAACGTCTTCTGCCAAGTCGGCAAAGTCGCTAGCAGCGTCATTAATAGCCTTTTCGTACGCCCCTTTATCCCAAAGCTCTACAATGTTTATGGCAGAAGAAAGCACCACTTGTTTTGTGATACCAGCAAATAAAGCCAAATCCTTAGGGATGTTAAGTCTTCCTGCAGCATCCACCTCAACGGTCTTTACACCCGCAGTAAAACGACGAATAAAATCAACATTTTTACGATTAAACCGATTGAGTTTACTCATTTTTTCCATCAAAGCATTCCACTGATCCATAGGGTATATTTCCAGACAAGGCTGAAAAACAGCACGCTTAATCACAAAACCACCAGAGATCACTGGTGCCAATTGTTTTTTCAAAGGAGCAGGCATTAATAGCCTTCCTTTTACATCTGCCTTACACTCGTATGTTCCTATTAAATTGAGCATTTACTTTATTTAAGCTGAAATATAATTTCTTAGATTTCACGGGATAAAAGTCAAATATAAAGAGTATTTACCACTTTTTCCCACAATTTACCACATTGTTAATAAGTTTTAGTCGAAAGAGATTAGATTTAAGCTCAAAGCATTGCATTTCAATATTTTAAAAACAAATAGCCTGTGGGGTTTTAACAATTTTAACTTCAAAAATTACACTGATTTATACTTAATCAATGCTAGGGTATCATTGAATAAAAAAAGTGTATTTTTGTTTTTATAACCTAAAGATTTAATGACGCATCAACTTAAAGAAGAAGGAGGGTTTAGATACCTAGAAATTGGCGAAGGAACCCCGATGATCATTTTGCATGGACTTATGGGAGGTCTTAGTAATTTTGATAATGTTGCACAATTTTTTCCAGAGAGAGGATACAAAGTTATCATACCAGAATTGCCTTTATTTGAGCTTCCACTACTTAAAACCAATGTAAATTCTTTTGCAAAATATCTCAAAAAATTTATTACTCATAAAAAACTTGACAACGTTATTTTACTTGGAAATTCTCTTGGAGGGCATATTGGTCTACTGTACACCAAGCAATATCCAAAAAATGTAAAAGCACTCGTAATAACTGGAAGTAGCGGTCTTTATGAAAGTGCCATGGGAGAAAGCTACCCAAAACGAGGTGATAGAAATTACATCAAAACAAAAACTGAAAATGTTTTTTATGACCCCGCAATAGCAACAAAAGAATTAGTTGATGAAGTTTTTGAAACTGTAAATGATAGGGTGAAACTCATACGCACCTTAGCAATTGCAAAAAGCGCTATACGCCACAACATGGGTAAAGATCTTCCGCAGATGAACACACCTACATGCATCATTTGGGGTGAAAACGACTCTGTAACACCACCCGAGGTTGGTACAGAATTTCATGAAAAGCTGCCAGACAGTGACTTGTTTTGGATTAAAAAATGTGGTCATGCTGCCATGATGGAACATCCAGATACATTTAATGAAATCTTGATAGCTTGGCTAGAAAAGCGTTCTTTATAGTACCCTTCAAACAACATCAAAAAATACCAAACAACACCTTTCATACACCGGTAATATATACACCATGAAAATAAAATCTGCCGAGTTTGTAATGAGCAATAGCGATGTGGCAAAATGCCCAAAAGAGCGCGTACCTGAGTATGCTTTTATAGGACGCTCTAACGTAGGAAAATCATCCCTAATCAACATGCTAGTTGATAGAAAAAATCTTGCCAAAACCTCTGGCAGGCCTGGAAAAACCCAACTAATAAATCACTTTATTATAAATAAAAATTGGTACCTAGTAGATTTACCTGGGTATGGGTATGCTCGAGTTTCTAAAAAAGCAAAAAAAACATTTCAGAAATTTATTACAGACTATTTTGAACAGCGCAAACAATTAGTACTTGCCTTTGTTTTGATAGATTGTAGACATGAACCACAGCCTGTTGATATAGATTTTATGCACTATCTTGGAGAGGCTAATATTCCGTTTCAAATTATCTTCACCAAAGCAGACAAACTAAAACCAAACGCACTAACAAGAAACGTTGACGCCTATGTCAAAAAAATGTTGGAAAGCTGGGAAGAAATGCCTGCATATTTTATTACCTCATCTAGCAAAAAAGATGGTAAAGAAGCCGTTATAGACAACATTGATGTCATTAACCAAGAGGTAAAGGATTCTCTTTAAAACAGCACCTTAAACCCCTACAGGCACGGCGTCATAATCTTGACTGGACTAAATCAATCAAAGCTTCAACATCTTTGGCCTGGGCAATGTCAACATTGCTTAGAAATATTTCAAGCATATCCTGCTCTTGAGAGAGAATTACAGGAAAATCATACTTTGGCAACCACTTAGATTTGTACTGTTTTAAAAATTGATCTCTGTGAAGAAAAACCATTTCCAGATTTGTAGATTTCCTGAAGGTTTTCCATTTTTTATTTTCGGAAAAAACACCAAAAGTTAGGCTACACAAATCACACTTGTAGGTATTTGGGCTAAAAAACTTATGTGCACTAGCTAGTAACCAGCCCGCCTTTGTAGCGCTTGCATTATAAACAAAAATAAGTTTCATAGAGTGGTTCCAATACTGGAACTATTTTTTTTTCAAATCTAATTTTTCAGCAAAATAATCACAAAAGTCTTTCATTGTTGCAGTCATTTTCTCATCATTTGTAGCACGATTAAATGTGTCTGACATCGCACTTAATGTTTGATGAAAAAATACCTTCATTTCATCCAAAGGCATGTCCTTGGTCCATAAATCTATGCGCATAGATTCTTTGGCCTTAGCATCCCAAACAGAAAGCAGCATCGCTTTTGCTTCTTGATTTTCTACCCCGCCATCTTTTGCGCTCCAGTGTAGTTTTTCTGGGACCTTGTTCTCGTCTAGTGAAACATCAATGATGATTTTTGATTTGTTTGAAACTGCCATTATTTCTTTGGTTTATATTTAGATTTTTTAAAGAGAGCTTCTGCATCGAAGACTAATAATTGTTGTGGTGTGATGTCATTGTTTTTCATAAAAGCACGCACTATTTTCCAACCTAAATAACGCCCTGCCATTGGAGAGGATTCATTATCAAGTTCTAGGTAAAACTTAGAAAAAGGAGCATTTGAAATAAATCTTGGAGTAAGACCAGGATCTGTGCTGAATAAAAGTTCTTTTTCGACAAAATAACGCCACATGTCTACCTGATTATCTTCGGCCCATTGCCATTGTTTATCTGTGTATCCAATCTTAGAGGCGTCACTAGTATTGGGCAACCATAATTCTTGTAAATACAGTTGTTTTCCAAAATAAATCATTTGTTCCAAAAAAGTATTTTTTGTTGGAGGAGCAATATATTTTTGAGCATATGCCTTAGCAACATCAGAGGATATTTGAGAAGCTTTTAAATTTTCAACAATGTATCTTTTAATCTCTGAGTAGTAGCGATGATCTGCGCCAAGATAGTTATCTAGAGACAACAGTAGCAAGGTGTCTGAGGCAACAATAACTCTGCTTTGATAATCAACGTCGTTTACTAAAGTAACTGTTGTGGGCGCCCTAAAGCGAGGAAAATAATATTTTATGTGCTGAAATAAGGGCCCTAATGTAGCCACTAGGTTTGTTTGATCAGGAAATATTTTTAAGATTTCATCGGCCATTTCTTGATGCAATGGGCTTTGCATACGAGCTATCCATATACTATCTGGGATTCTTTTTGAGAAAAACATAGGAAATTTTTCTTTTAAAGACCCAAGAGAATCAATGGATGTATTGGCAAACTGCTTATCAAACCGTATCACAGATACCTCAATAGGAATTTTTGAAATATCCTTTTCTATATCACCTGAATTGTCACATCCAAAGAGAGTGAAAGCCACTAAAAATAAAATAAATTTTTGCATATAATTATAGGTGCTAAGCTATGGAACGAAATTCCTTTTTATTAATTTTACAAATAAGGTAAAATGTTCGTATTTTAAAAATGTAAAAATACAATTTTAACAATGATTGTAGTACCTTAATGATCTCAGAAATTTTAAAACCTTTAAGAGGTCATGTAATAATTCATCGCTTTAAAAACAATAATATGCAGGTAGAAAAAGTAACAGCTCATATAGTAGGATGGCTTAAGCAATATGCCCAAGAATCTAAAATGGATGGATTTGTAATTGGTGTTAGCGGCGGAGTAGATAGCGCTGTAACCTCAACACTGTGCGCCATGACAGGGCTTAAAACGCTGTGTGTAGAAATGCCTATCCATCAAGCCAAAGGTCAAGTAACAAGAGCACAGGAGCATATTGCTGGACTAAAAAAGCAATTTACTGGAGTTACAAGCACACAGGTAGATCTCACAGAGTTGTTTGAAGGTTTTAAAACACAGGTTCCAAAAATTAACAACTCAGACACCCTGCAGGTATCTCTAGCCAACACAAGGGCGAGACTTAGAATGACTACCCTTTATTATTTTGCTGGATTACACAAGTATTTGGTAGCTGGTACGGGAAATAAAGTAGAAGATTTTGGTGTTGGGTTTTATACCAAATATGGAGATGGCGGCGTAGATCTTAGCCCTATTGCAGATTTACTTAAAAGCCAAGTATACGCTATAGCAAAACACATTAAGGTATCCCCCCAGATTCTAGAGGCAGCGCCCACTGATGGTCTCTTTGGAGACAGCCGCACAGATCAAGACCAAATTGGGGCTAGTTATGATGAATTAGAATGGGCCATGAAAATGCAAGAGTTAGGCAAAACCGATAGTGAATTTAACACTAGAGAAAAAGAAGTTTTTAAAATATATACGCGGCTTAACAAGGCTAACAAGCACAAAATGAACCCAATACCAATTTGCGAAATACCCTCAAATTTTATTTAAATAATACTCAATATTTCTTATTATTAAAGCAAAGGGGCTAATTATTACTATTATTGTTGTAAAAATTGTAGTAAAAGTATTACAAAACCCCCTTGCTTTTCCATAAAGCATTATTATATTTGTTTTTATAGATTGCATCAATTGCAAAACCTACCTACAAAATGAAAACAGTATTTATCGCCGATAATCATCCTATTACCAGAAAAGGTATTATGTGTATGCTTAAAAACAATAAAAAGTTTGCAATTATTGGTAAAGCTGGAAATGCTGAAGATTTATACACAAGCCTGAGAGAAAGCACTCCAGATATTCTTGTCATGGAGATTGACATTCCTCAAATTAACGGTATTAATGCCTTACGCAACATAAAAACAGAATTTCCAAAAATGCGTGTGCTAATATTCTCTACACACCCAGAAGAAATTTACGCTTTGCGTGCTATTAAATCTGGTGCTGCAGGATATGTTCCAAAAACAGCAACCACCAAAACCTTTGTAAAAGCAATGAAGCATATTGCAAAAGGAGGTATTTTCTTGAATGAAGAGTTAACATCTACATTTACAAGTAGAAACGTAGGAGAAAGTAACGCGATAAGCCGTTATAAAAAACTATCTTCAAGAGAGATTGAAGTTCTTAATCTGCTCAGTAGTGGCAAAAGAAATAAAGACATTGCCAACGCACTAAATATTAATGAAAAAACAGTAAGCACCTACAAAACCAGATTACTAAAGAAACTAAAAGTGGACAACCTAGCAGATTTAATACATCAGTCTAGAATGTTTCAGTTCGGATAAGCTACACCACCCTTCTTAATTTTTCTGACAAGATGCTATGCAGGGTATTGTAATCCTTCACTGCCTCAAGTACACTTCTATCTTTGTAAGATCCATTTTCAACAGGCGAATCAATAAGGTCCTTAATTTTCAGACTAATTAAATACCTGCGTAGATTTAGTATGGTTTCACTCACTATTTGGGATACACCACTATCTTTACCTTTTACGTAAATCTCCATACGCTCCCAGTCATGCAAGGCATGTCTTTCATCATCCATTAAAATATCTGACACCAAACTAGCTGTTTCTGTTTCTAGCTCATTGATAAAGGTCTCTACTTGAAAGTCTTTTCCTTGATTAAATTGTGTGATTATTTCAGTATAAAGACTCTTAAATGTTTCATTTGTAAACTCAATTTCATCATCTTGAAGGTCTAGGTATATTTTTTCAAATACTTTATTTGAACTAATTTCTGGTTTAAACGAAATTTCTCCCTCTTCATTTGCCTCTAGAATTAAATCTTCAAAATCTTCCTTGGAACCGCCATACAACAAGAGTATTTCTATAATTTTACGCTCTAATTCAAAAAGCTCATCTATCTTTTTTGTTGGCTGGCTCTTGGGTGTAATAACATTAAAAGCTTGTTGGGTAGGTGCCGTTTTCTTAGATTGATCTTTGGCATCTTTTTGCAGTAACTGAGCTAGGGTATTAAACAATACTTGCTCACTAATATCCATGATACGCGCGCACTCTTTAATGTATACTTCGCGTTTTATAGTATCTGGTATTTTAGAGATACTGACCACCATATCCCTGATGGTATCTGCTTTTTTAATAGGGTCATTATCCGCTTCTTTGGCTAGTAAAGATGCCTTGAAGGAAATAAAATCTTTTGCATTTTCTACCAAATAGCTCTGCAATACATCTAGGGTATTGTTTTTTGCAAAACTGTCTGGATCCTCACCCTCTGGAAAGGTGCAAATCTTAACGTTCATCCCTTGCTCTAGAATAAGATCAACTCCTCTTATAGAAGCTCTTAAGCCAGCCGCATCTCCATCAAACAAGACAGTGATGTTTTGGGTGAGTCTATTAACTAATCGTATTTGTTCTGGTGTTAAAGCGGTACCTGAGGAGGAAACCACATTCGTAATACCACGCTGGGCAAACTGTATTACATCTGTATAGCCTTCAACTAAGTAACAGTTATCTTCTTTAGCAATGCTTTGCTTTGCATTATAAATACCATACAGCACCTTGCTCTTATGATATACATCACTCTCTGGAGAGTTTAAATACTTAGCGGCTTTTTTATCACTGGTTAATATTCTACCCCCAAAACCCAAGGTACGACCACTCATGCTCAAAATAGGAAACATCACACGTCCCTTAAAGCGGTCAAACTGTTTTTCTTGCTTTACAATTGACAAACCTGTTTGCTCTAAAAACTCTAGCTTGTATCCCTTTTTGATTGCTTGATCTGTAAAGGCAGACCAGCCATCTAGAGAGTATCCTAGTTTAAATTTCTCTATTGTCTGTTGTGTAAAACCACGTTCTTTAAAATAAGAAAGCCCAATGGCCTTACCAGGCTCTGTTTTTAATAAGTTGTTATGAAAATACCCTGTAGCATACTCATTAACCAAATAAAGGCTCTCACGAGCGTCCGCTTGTTGCTTTTGCTCATCTGTTTGTTCTATCTCTTCTATTTCTATACCATACTTTTTTGCAAGGTATTTAATAGCCTCTGGATAGGTAAAGTGCTCATGCTCCATTAAAAAAGTAACGGCATTACCGCCTTTCCCGCTGGAAAAATCTTTCCAGATTTGCTTGACTGGAGACACCATAAAACTTGGGCTTCGCTCATCAGTGAAGGGGCTTAAGCCTTTAAAATTACTTCCAGATTTTTTGAGCTGAACGAAATCACCAATTACCTCCTCTACACGAGCAGTTTCAAATACAGTATCTATGGTGGAACGACTTATCATAAGTTATGGCAACGGTTTGTAAAACTACATAAATGATA
>Ga0209302_10000357_pt1 | contig 27599 bp, 15 predicted proteins | sample ArcOceMetagenome_2_FD_187445 | JGI IMG/M metagenome (GOLD analysis project Ga0209302, IMG submission 187445) | Marine eukaryotic phytoplankton communities from Arctic Ocean - Arctic Ocean ARC135M Metagenome (SPAdes) (version 2) | ecosystem: Environmental > Aquatic > Marine > Oceanic | place... | reverse complement strand
CGCCGACGGAGGTGACACGGGCAGCTCAGGTGCCCGTGTCACCTCCGTCGGCGATTTGCCAACTTCCAGCGTCAGCGCGGTCCAGCTGGTCCCTCAGAAAGCGTGTTCGGAGCAAACGCACCCCGTACACACAGCTCACAGCACCGCGACCGCGGTGGGCTAAGGGGTAGTGGAGGGTGGGCCGGTAGCCGGTGACGCGCGGAGGCTGCGCAGACCGCAGTTTCACTTTGGTCTTTGTTTGCCTGCGCTTTCACCGACGGGCTACAGTACGGCAACACCCGGGTACAAACTATTTATACTATAAACTCCAAAAAACGTTTACGGCTAGGTAGTACTTCTACAATCGATAAAGTTTCCGCGGCTTTACCGTAGTTATTCGCTTTAGCGTCACCGTGTACAGACTAGACTACTGTCGAGACCCGGACCGCGGGCCGCCTGCCGGGCCGCGCCGTGGACCCCGCGCGCGATGTGCTTCGCTGTCGCGCGCCCTGTCGCGCCATGCGCTACTCGTGCACGTGGGCTCCCTCTACATGAAGATTAATACAACCCTACCTACTCTGGGACGGATCGCCACTTACCGTAATATATGAGAGAATATATTGTGTGTGGCACTGAGGACTGTGTCAGCGTGGCCGCCAACTCAGTGTCACCCGGGGGTCCTGGCGACTAAGGTGGGGTACTTTGGGGTCGAATGACAAATCGACTAACGTGCTCCGGGAGCAGATGGGCACCAAACCTGCTAAAGTCGGTCACTTGCAGTCGCTTGGCGTCAACTCTGCCACGGCTTTAAAGTACGTCGGTTCTGCGCAACGAAGACCCCCCCCCCCCCCCCCCCCCCAGTCTTCGCTCTGCGGGCGGACCAAAGTTGCTAAAGTGGGGCCTCTCCGCGCCGGGCGAGGGTCAAATCTGTTTTAAAGTCCGACCGACCCCTTATGTCTAGGACCCCCGGGTGCGTCCGTGTGGGTGAGAGTTTCCTTCGCCGTTCTTGCAGAGACAGTCAGACAGAGTTCAGATCGAGACACGAGAGTTCAAAAACTAAGGGGTCGTTTCAAACTTCAAATACTTTTGAGTTTTGTATTAATTTGGAATAATGTTGGCGCGCAGCGCACAAACAATGCAGCAGCCGAAACTTGACCGCGACCTGATCGCGCCTGATTGAGCACAGCAGCCTTCAACTGCGCCGTGTGCTCGAGACACACGAGCCCCACGCCAGGCGCAGGAGGAGGAGATCGTGCGCAGGGCTATCTCTATCGAGCCGCCGTGTCCGCGAGCGACTCGAGCACCTCCGCCGCGGCGCGCTCGCCCGCGCGGATCGCGCCCTCGACGTGTCCGTTCTGCGCCTCTGTCTCCGTCCCCGCGAAGTGCACCCCCCACGGCGCGGGCTCGCGCAGCAGCGCGTGGCCGTAGTCCCGGTGCCGCCCCTCAGGTGCGTACGTCAAGTCGTCGTCGACCATCCAGGTCTTGGCGGTGGCGGACACCAGCTCCTCTTTTACCACAGGCCCGTACGCTGGCGCCAGCGCCGCGACCACAAGCGCCACGAGCGCCGCATCAGCGGGCACCGTCTCGCCTGCGGCAACCTGTTGCGGCGCGAGGTCTGCGGCGGTGATGCCGTCGGCCATCTGCAGCGGCGCGAGGGCGGCACAGGCCTCCTGACCCACGCCCAGGCCCACGAGGGCCGAGGTCTGCTCGCCCAGCTCCGCGCCGCCGCCGGCCTCCCACCAGATCTGCACCGGCCCGGCCGCCGCCACCACGCCCGAGGCGCCCCTCGCGCGCCAGAAGGGGCTGCGGAAGGTGGCGACCACCTTACACCAGTCGCCGCACCACGTGGCGGTCGTGGCCATCTTGCGGCGCTGCGGCGCGGGCAGCGCCGGCTCGAAGTCGATCGAGGCCGCGCCCACGCCGGGCGGCAGCGCCAGCACGACGCGGCGAGCATGCAGGTACTGCACCTCCTCCTCCCCCGCCCGACGGAAGGCCACCTGCACGCCGCCGTCGTCGCTCTTGCGCACCGAGAGGACGCGACAGCCGAGCTGCAGGCTGTCGTCGGGCAGCGCGGCGGCGAGCGCGAGCGGGAGTGCCTGATAGCCGCCCTGGAAGCGCACGGCGCCCGGGCCGCAAGGTGCCATCTGAGCGCCTGCATTGCCAACGCCTTGCGCCTTTCCGGCCGCGTCGGTCATGAAGGCGTCGCCGTCGAGCCGCTGCGCGATTGGCTCGACCCCGAGTCGACGGGACAGCGCCGCGACCCGCGTGTCGTGTGGCGGCCAGGACCACGAGGCTCCCAGGTCAACGCCCTGCGGGCTGAGCAGCCGGCCGCCCACGCGCCGCCTCGCCTCGAGCACTGCGACCGAGTGCTTCGCCTGCAAAGCCGCGGCACACACGAGACCAGAAATGCCTCCCCCGACCACAGCCACGTCTACGCGGGTGGCGCACGACATCGGGCGACGGGCAGGGCAGAGAGCAGAGAAGGCGTTCTCTTGGCAGCCCGCGGTGACCGGGGGTCCAGTGAAGGAAAGTGTGTGAGGATATCTTTCGCAGGGAAGGTGCGGCGACCGTGTGCCCTGGTCGTGGGTTAGCTCAGATCAGCCATCGTTGGTTTATATTTCCCCAGAGCGGCGCCCCATTGGCCCGAGTTGCGTGGCGCGACTTGTTTGGCCCGCGTTCGGCCTGCCAAAAGCACGCAGAACGCTTGAGCGCCGGCGTCACATAGGTTGAGCGAGCGGGCTCAGCACTACCAACCCGCTCGCACGCACGGCGTGGCGTGGGCCTGTTTGTTGGGCAGATGCTGGTGTGCATTGCCAAAACACACCTTGGCCCGCACGTGTTGGCTCATGCACTGCAAGCACTGAGACCTTGCTGTGCAATCCGTGCAGAATATGGGGTCAGTAGCATCGCCTGGTATACAGCTGCTCGTGCTTCTCGCGATGCTTGATGGGATAACCTCTCAACACATGGACACAACACGTGTGACGGCAAACGCAAGTGCACATCTGCAACGCGTCTCGGGAGTCGCAGGTGTGATGACCTGCCCGCGCCTGTTTGACTTACTGTGCCACGCACGTAAGGCACCGTGCGACCCCGCGCGGCAGTTGTATGTTCTCGGACGCATGCCCTATTTGCGGGCGTACTTTCTATGGGAGAGCCCGTTCTAGTCGGGCAAGGGCAGCTTTGCCTGGCAAACTGGCGGGAAGTGGCGGACCCACCGCTGCGCATGGTGCAAACCTGGAGCGCGACTCTGCGCGCTTGGGAAGACCTGCGCTTCCTCGGCACTTGGAATGCTGCAGCAAACTGCTTTGATGGTCAGAGAGCATGGCAGACTGATCCTGCGACGAGCACTGTGACCCCAATGTCACACGCGCACGTCAGGTGCGTCGCCACGTCGTGCGTCACGGAGGATGTTCGCGGAGTGTGTGAGCTGCGAGGAATGCGCAGCGCCTGCATTGAGGACGAGCCTGCGCTTATCTCCGCCCTGGGCGCCCAATCGGGCATCGCCTATGCCATGCAGCACCTCCAATCCAGCTCGCTCGAAGCGATGGACAGTGCCACCAACCGGATCAACTTCTGGCGTCAGCTTCAAAACGAAACTCTCCCAGAAAGCGAGCGTGCCATGTTAACTTCTAAGACTGAGGTATGGCACCTGCATCATCAGGCAGCTGTGATTGCCTGGAACCTGTCAAGCAGCGTGCTGCAGCAGCATGTAGTCGAGCAGGCTCGCTCGGTGCTTGGACGGCTGCCGATTCTAAGCGAACTACTTGACGAAGCGTTCAACCCACCATGGTCAGATAGGCATACGATCATAGACCTGACTCAGAGCGTATTGGAGGCGGTTGAGAACCGTGTGGCCGACTATAGCCTGACCTACTCTGAGATCATGACTGTTGTGGGCTATGGTCGCGTGACTATGCAACAACTTCATCTAGACGAATCGAATCTACATCTCACGAAACAGTCGCAACTGGCGCAGTTGCAACTTGAGATCGCCGCGCAGCTCGTGTCAATGGGATTGCAAATGTGCTCGCTTGCAGTAGCTGAGCAGTTTCACATGGCCTCCAACGGCACAGAGTTCATCGTCCTCGAGGTCCAAGTGCTCACCGTCGCGGATGTCGCCTCGAATTGGCAGCGCAAAGCAGCACAGCTACTGGCTTTGTGGAAACAGATACTCGACGAGCGTTTCCCAGGTGCCAGTGGTGCTGAAGCGCCCAACGCTGCGCTGCAGTGCCTGGGACGAAAGGCGGCGGAAGCGCGGAGACTGATCATGGCTTTTGAGGAAGATTCGCAATGGACCACTTCTGATGGAGAGACTGGCTTTGCTGCTTGCCGGGATTTTCACGCGGGGGCGCCTCGAATCGATGTGGCAATGAATGTAGAGATCAGTGCTTCAGACGCTGCCGACGCAGACTGGGGACTGGTTGGGGTGAGGGCGGAGACGGAAAACGGCGACAGGCAGCTCTGCTACTTGCCCAGCGCTGGATCCGTCACCGAGCCTGTTCTGCACATCGACCCGCTGTTCGCTGGAAACGATGCCGCTCTTGAGCTTCATATGCCTGACATCTTCGAGGACTGGAGTGCAGATGGGCGGCGGCTTGCACAGCACGCGGCTTCGATCTTTCATCTGTGCGGGGACGGTACCTTCTGTGCAGGGACGGCACCACAGATGTTCCACCTTGACGCGGCACCGGAAAACCATGGGCGGGCGCTCGACCAGAGTTGCAACAGTGGCACAACAGCGTGCGGCCTCGACTCGTGGTGCAACGTGGCAACGTGGCAAGTCGAAAACGTCGGGCACGGGTACTACTCGCCCGATGAGGATTGCAGCCGATTCAGCTGCACTTCGATGGAAAGCGAGATCTTCGGCATGGACGTTGGCATGGACGCTGGAAGCGCTTTCTACACAGCATCGGGTGGAGGAACAGACCAGTGCCCATGGGGATGTGGCGGCGGCGACTACGCTCAGGTTCTGGAACCATTTGGAACCTACATGTGCGTCGAGGTCGGCGTAGGCGAGTGGTCACCGCCAGGCTCCAAGCTTATTTTTCAGTGGTGAGCTGATCTCTGACTAGAACCCAAGGCGAGCCATAGAGCGTGAGCCGCTAGGCATATTGACCCTGCGGATTCTGCCCTGCGCAGTGAGGGTGGGCGATTGGCCGTGCAGCGCGGCGACGCCATCTATACAGCTGGTAATGTCGCCCGATCAGAGCCAAACTGCCCGTACCTGTGCATACAGCCCGACGTGTATCAACGCAATGATACCGACGCAACGGACTGTCTACAAGTAACGAACGGCTTCTACTCGCCTCCTAATGACAACTACGCGTACCCCTGTTCCTCAACCTTCAATCTACCCACTGAGCTACAAATCTTCACCTCGGTCGGCGGTGGTGTGGATAACTGCACGGTCTCGCCAAGGCTTCAGAGCTATATCCGTTTGCACAGCGCAGATGCGCTTTCATCTCAGCTCCACCTTCCGTTTACTGCCGAAGCGTGGGTGCACTGGAATGCGAGTGAACCAACTCTCTCTGTGTCTCTTATCGGGGTGGCGCCCATCTGGCATTTGGATCTGCAGCTGGCTGACGTGTCAGGCAGCGACGCGGTGGATGTGACAGTGGACCTGCAGTCGGTGAGCACCGCGCTCCACGCCGGAGATTCTCAGGGAGCCAGAGCACTCCACGCGCCGCTAAGTGCAACGCTGCCGTGGATGGCGTTAGATGCGTGGCATCACGTGAGCGCAGTTGGCGAGAACGACACTTGCTGCTATTACATTGACGCCATGCGCCTTGGCTGCGCTCCGTTTTCGAACCTGAGCGCTGGACTCATCGCAAACCACCATCCGCTGTACACGCCAGTGACCGCTTTCTTCGTCGGTGGAACCAATGGAATGAGCACTTTGGGCTTTCCGTCCGGTTTTCTACATGGCATGATAGACGAAGTGCGAGTGCACGGCCGTGTGCTGCCACCGCCCCAGCTTGGATTTTACCAGACTGATAGAAAACTCGCGCTCAGCTGCACGGCAGGAGACTTAGTGTGTGGCGGACACTGCGTCTCGCGCTGCTTGGATGGTTCGGTTCTCAACCTGACAAGCTGCGAATGTGACTGCGCTATTGGCCAAGCGTACTCCCCTGCAATCTCGCAATGCCTATCCCCTTGCGGCGCCGGGATGGTGGCAAGCTCCTCTGATGAATGTGGGTGCGACGCAAGCAGCTTCAAGGTGTGGCAGGGACGGTACCTCGGTATTAGCTCGCCCAGCATGCAATCAGATTTCATGCAGCACAGCTGGCACCATAGCGCCGAGCGGATCGGGTTGGCCGAGGTGCGGCTCTTCGACGCACAGCTGCAGCCGGTCACAGTTCAGGCGTGCCAGGAGTTTGACCTTACGAACGGCACGACCCATCTGGCTTTGTCTAGCAGCTGTGCACAACTCTACGTGACAAATGGTGGACAGTACCGGAGCATCGGGACTGGGGTGATGCGTGTGGTGCTTGACCTCGGTCAAGAAATGCAGCTATCACGGGTAGAGCTTGCTAACTACGGTCCGCCCCCGCTCACTTCGCTTGGTGCGCGGAAGCTGCAACTGTTCCTGAGTGCTGATATAGGTGGCGCGTCGGGATCCAGCAGCTCAGTCATCTTTCACCCGATGAGCCGCTTCCTCGAGATCGAGCTTCCACCGAGCAGCGGCACTGACTTCGCGACATTCGACGATCGTGCCCTTAGCCCGCCACGTGCCGCCTCCGTCTCTTGCGCAAAATGCGTCACCAACTCCTCGGGCTCGCTGCTGCCGCGATCGTCGGTGCACGCCTGTGTCTGTCCAGACACTCACTACAAAGAGTGGCGGCACGAGCTCGGGCACTGCCTTGCACGCCTGCCGCCCCTCCCACCTCCTGTTAGCACCGCCGCCGGCAGCTCCTTGCAGCTCATCCGCACCGTCGCACCTGGAGCTGTAATCGAGATTGTCCCACCTAATGACGCATCGGCTGACGGGACGGCCACCGAGGTGTGCATAACCCTCGATGTCCAGGGAGGCGCCTCCGCCATAGGCCACTCTCTCACCGAGCGAGCTCTCACCGAATGCAACGCCAGCATCCGACTGTTGATGCTCGAACCCGCTCGCTTTTACACGATCAGAGCGACCACCACGCACCGCATGCATACCTCTTCCGAAGAGCTCCATCTCACTCTACACACCAAGGTGGCGCTGCCCAAGCCCCGCCTCAGCCAGCCGGGTGGGCCCGCCCTCGCATATCCACGGGACGTGTACCTGACCGCCAATGCGTCTGCAGACGACCCGGCCGACATCCCCGCCGTCGTGCTGCGGTACACCTTAGATGGTACGAACGTGAGTATAAGCAGCCCAGAGCTGCCAACATCGGGCCTGATCTTCACGAGCAACACCACGGTGCGGGTGCGGGCCTTTCACACGCTCTACTTTGACTCGGAAGAGACGGTGCAGTTTTATCACGTGCTGCTCCCGTCCCGCTCGTATCCGCAGCTGCCGGTCGCCCTGCTGCTTGGAGGGCCGCGCGAGGTACCAGAGGGCGCACAACTGCAGCTTGCTTCGACAGGAGGAGGCGAGCTGCGCTTCAGATTCGGTCCCACCGCTGACCACTCGGCCCATCCCGAACCCTGCGGAGCGCCGCCGGAGACTCCCTCGCCAATAGGCGAGTGGTCGCCGTACGAGAGTACGCTCACGATCACACGCGGCGACACCGACGGTGAGCTGCTGCTGTGCGCGTACGTGCACGAGTACGGCTACATGCCAAGCGCTGTGGCGAGCGCCCAGCTTCGCGTGCGACCATGGACGCAGCCTGTGCGTCTAGTGACACTCGAGCCACCCCGAGGCCCGCCAACCGTAACGGTGACGTTCGCCGAGCCAGATGGCGCCGTTGTGTGGTACGTGCTAGAGGCACTCAACGAATCTACTCTATGCAAAGCTCGGGCGATGGCTGCTAGAGTTGCTCCAAACCTCACGCTGGCGGCAGATGGCGCCTGGCTGGAGGCGATGCAACAGCAGGCAGGCCTCTCTCTCTCGACCACAACCTCTCGTACCAACACGCTGACCAAGCGCCGCGTGCTCGCCCACAGGTGGTGCCGTGCTCTGAGGAACGGTCTATCTCCAGTAGCTGCGCTTCCGGCCACAGTGGTGGGGATGAGCACGGCTGCTGGTGAGCCCTGCCTCTCACTAATGCGGCCCGAAGCTGTGCAGCACTTCACGTGCTCTTGGTTGTGCGGCAGGTGCGAATACCAAGGAGAGGAGGTGCAGATCAATACTAGCACTTCGGTGTGTGCCTTTGCCCAGCTAGTCGGCAGCCTCGAAAGTGGCCCGACACGAGCGCAATTCGACATTACGCTGCTGCCAGGAGCGGCATCACAGGTCAGCCCACACAATTGCTCCTCTACTGAGCCGTATGTCTGCCCCCACCTGCTCCATTCGCTGTACGCTTCCCTAGATTGTCCGCACTTCTACCCACATCCACCTCCGGCACCGCCTCCCTCCACCCCACCCTCTCCGCCACCAAGCCAACCACCCTCACCGCCACCGCCCTCGCCGCCGCCGCCAAGCCCACCGCCGCCGCCACCGCCGCCGTCTCCACCACCGCCGTCGTTGCCCCCGTCACCGCTTCCTGCCACGCCTCCGGGCCGCATCGTTCACCACAGCCTGGTCATAATGTTCACTGTCGTGGCCCGACGCCGTCGACTCCTTCAAAGCGCCGGCATGGCTCAAGTGCGGATGCGACTGGCGACTCTGCTGGACTTTCCCACTGCAGCTGTAACCCTCTCCGCCTCCCAAGACCAAATAGCCGCGCGAGTCAACTCAGGCACGGATGGCACCGCAGCAGAGGCCGCGCTGCGCCTCCTGCGCGTCATGAGCACCCAGACGATTGGCGCTGCCCTCGGGCTGCAGCTCGCGTCGCAGCCCTTGCTGGAGCTCGATCAACGCGTTGTGCAGATGGTTCCGCCCTCGCCGCCGCCGCCGCCTCCCGCCCTGCCGCCCTCAATACCACCCCCGGTATTGCTCTCCAAGACGCCTCCCCAGACATCTCCCGCCATCTCCCGCGTGATACTCAGACGCCAACTGTCAGACATTCTGCCCTGCAGTGTGCATGCCATTCGCTGCACAGCCCTTTAACCGCGTGTTTTGCTTTCAGACGCGACCGCCTTGCTGTGCACAGGAGTCATTGGACTTATTTGACCTGATCTCGAATTTGCCATGGTGGGGCTGGGTGGGCCTCTGTGTGATCTTGGTGGTGCTTGCTGGCTGCTGCTTGCTTAGCGCATGCTGCGTGAGACTTGTATGGAAGCGACGGCGTGAAACATCTTTAGAGCCAAGATCGGTGCTGGGAATGGAACCGTCAGTCAGTGCCGATGATGTGCGTGCAGTCGATGCCGCCTTGCGTGCCCGTGAAAACGCCGCGAAAGCAGCTCGCTGTCAAGGGTCATCTTGCTTCCCAAATGCCGACTGGGTGGAGGCGCCACACACAGCTCTTGGCGGTGCCAGCTCGCATCTGACACAGCCAAACGCATGTTGGCTGGATCTGACTCAACCTCCAGTCGTGCCTCGGATGTCAAACCTATGGCAACGCTTTGAGTGGCAAAACCAAGTCGAAAACCTAGCTGAACCGGTCAAGTCGTCTAATCTCTCGGCCAACAGGCTGGAGTATGAAAAGGACCGCAGCAACTCCGATCCGACCCGACCCGAGCCTCCACGTGAGTCAGAGCGTGTTGAGAAGTTGAGCTCGCGCGCAAGCAACATAGGAACCCTACTAAACTCGCTCCGCAGCTCTTTTGGGCGAGTGCGGGTCTAAGTTGTGGCGACATGTGAAATGTGACATGTAGGTCCCTCGTCAGGAGCGGCTTAAACTCGTCGGCTATCCTCGTCGGTTATGCTGTGTGTAGTTTATGTATAAACTCTTAACCCTGACAGAGTATCAACCTGCTCTGCAATATGATAGAGCGCCCACCCCATCCGCCGACGGGGAAGGATAGACATGTCCAGGAAGTCATAGTTCACTCTCTCTCTCTTGTCTGTCAAATTGTTGACCCTTTGCTCTCAACATTGCCATTTAAAAGCCTTGCGAACACACACGCTTCTTCACCGCATTGGTTGCTCGTGACGTCTGGAAGACGGTGACTCTATGAGCTCATGCACACTCGATCTTGGCTTTCTTATCTTATCTTTGGATTTCGTCGGGGGAAGACAAAAAGCGAACCGCTCCGTGCGCAAGTTTCATCCGAGCGCTTGCCCGCGGGGAAATGAGAAACCCGATTCATCGTCTCGCGGTGGTCAACCGTATCGCCCTGCTGCGAATCAGCCGGCTGCAGGCGGGCGGATGGCAAGAGTGCATACTTAAGATGCTGTTCCAGAAGCGTCGCGGGATGAGAGAGCTCGTGAGCAGCAGAATGTGCCTCGCATCGGAACGGGTCGATGCACTGGAGGTCGAGATAGCCGCCTTGTGCGAGGTCGGGGAGCGCGGCATCGATGAGTGACTCAGTTCATAAGTCGCGAGCGCGTGGCCGTCGTACAATGACATCGCCACGCAGCTGAGCCGTGAAAAAGGTTGGAGGCCGGAGGCGGAATAGCTAATGGCGCTGGCAAGTGGCAGGGCAACATGGATCGGGAGCAGCTGATGGGCCGCGGCCACATGGTGGGGCGCGGCCTACTGCAGGCGCGCCATGGTGAGCTGGGTGCGCTGCTGGTCGCCGGGCACAAGGCCATCGACCTGACAAAGGATGGCCACCTGAGGTCGTCGAGCGCCTGGCAGAGCAACTGCGCGGTGGGCCAGGGTGCATGCTGTGCACCCGCGTGTGGGCGAGCTGGGCGCGGGGAGCATCATGCTGGAGAAAGCGGCGCTGAAAGCAGCGCCGGCGCCGGCACGACGGTCTGCTCAGCGAGGGCTGGAGGTCGCCCAGGCGGCCGTGGTGGCCAAGGCTGTGGGCACGAGCTGCGGCACAGCCGCGGTTGTGGCTGACATTGCCTTCTTGCACGGGCTCCATGAACAGTACAGCATGCGACACACGCACGGATTCGGCAGGTACTCCAGGGGTCATGTGTAGGGCTGGCCGCTGTTTGGGTCACGCTACCTGAGGGATGATAACCAGGGAATATTCAGCGCGGTGGGTCACGCTGCCACATGTGCATGTGCATGTGCATGTGCATGCACAACGTGTGCATGTGCTTGCATGTAGGATTTTCACCTGTGCAGCGCACGGGCATAGCACACACTCACGGTGCGCATGCACGGTGCACACACGCAAGGCGCACATGCAGCGCGCAGACCACAGGAGGTGCATAGCCTATCCATATCTCGGGCAGCACCTCGCGTGCATGCCCACCTCTCCAGAGCAACGCGCAACTCCGGCGGGCGGGCGTAGCACCATCCGGGTTAGGGTTCACTACAACGACAATTACGAATGAGAATCTAACGTGCCCCGTACGACACTTAGCACACGAAAGCCGCGCCCCCCGTGCCCCACACTGCCCCCCCCCCCTATTACTATTACATTACAGTACGGTTTCCTCTTTGGAGGCATCTTATCTTATCTTATCGCGGATGCATGGAATTCTCAGCCAGCGCCGTGATGGCCGCCCCCGCCCCTGCCCACCTATACCTCCGCGTCGAGGGTGGCCTGTCATGGGTCTACTGTGACAGGGATACAAGCTTCGCCCTCGTCGACGCGCTAGCGCTCCTGAGGCCCCGCTCCGTACGTGCCGCCGGCCGCGCTCCCAACGCCGCTCAACGCGCCCGCCAGCACGCCGCCTTTGAGAAGGACATCATGGAAGGACATGCGCGACTGGCGCCGCTGGCGCCGCACCACCCTCGCGTGGCACGAGGTCGCCGAGGCTCGCGGCCAACTGTACCGCCCCCGTGGTGACGGGCGGTACGACAAAGGGCGGTACGAGGCCGCCCTGGAATCGCGTGCCACGGCGCCTTCGCCCAGAGCTATGGCCTTGCATGGCTGCGTGGCGCGGCCGGCCGTGACGAGGCGCTCTTCGCGCCGTCCTGGGATGTGTGGTGGAGCGACTGTGTCGAGTCCAAATGCTTCAACGACGTCGTCGTGGGGGGCTACGACGACTTCGACGACCACGTGCCGCTCGGCTCCGAGGGCGAGAGCTTTGGGGGGTGCGATGTGTGGAGCGACGAAGATGTCGATCTTGCTGACTTAGCCCTTGCTCACGGCATCATTGCCTAAGTGAGCAGCCCCCTATGAAGTTCCTGTCACTCTTTCACCCCTGCCTTCTGTCAGGCGGGGGGTGATAACGTCCGGATGGATCAGGCCTACTGTGCACGCGATAGATTCTTATCTATCTATCTTATCTGTGCACGCGAGATAGATAGATAGATAGATTGTTGGGTTTCACGACGTTATCTATCTATCTATCTATCTATCTATCTGCACGCGAGAGGCATCCCTTAGGGACCTTTTTAACACCCCGCCTGGCCTTCTGTGAACTGTCCAAGGTCACACACATGCGGCTGCTCGCCAGAGTCGGCGCAGCCAGCGCTGCAGGTGCGGCAGGCGTGGCTCTCTGGCTCCGCGGCGCCAGGGACGAGTACCTCGCGATCGAGGAGGACGCTCTGCCACACAAGTACGTGCCACTCGAGATCGCCGCTGTCTGGCGGGAGCACCCACGCTGCGCGATCGCGCGCACGCTGGAGATCGGTGCGGTCGCCGTGCCCTTTGTGCTCCGACTAGCGCTCGACGCCGCCACCGCGAGCACTTCCACTTCCGCCGAGGAGCGTGAGGAGCTCCACCGCACGAGAGCGACGGATCTTCGAAACCTGCTGGTGGGCCTCGGCCCTGCCTTCATTAAGAGTGGGCAGATGCTCTCGATCCGGCCCGACCTGCTGCCACCGGCGGCGGTGTACGAGCTGCAAAAGCTGTGCGACGCCGTGCCCTCCTACCCGACGATCGACGCGCTGCGGCTCATCCAGAGCGAGCTGGGTGTGCCGGCGAGCGAGGTCTTCACAGGTCTGGACGAGAGCTCGCTGCCCATTGCCGCGGCGTCGCTCGGCCAGGTGTACCGCTGCCGGATGCGCGAAGGCGGCGAGGAGGTCGCGCTCAAGGTGCAGCGGCCGGACATGATCCGGGCCGTCTCGCTCGACCTCTACTTGGCGCGGCGGTACATGCAGGCGGTGGAGTGGTTCAAGACCGAGGTCCTCACCGGTGTGTTCGGTGCGGCGGAGCGCACGCCGTTCGACGTGGCGCTGCTCGACTCCTTCGCTCGCGCGTCATACCTCGAGCTCGACTACCAGGAGGAGGCGCGCAACATGGTGCGCTTCACAGAGGAGCTCGTGCCGTTGTTGAACGGCAGAGTCTACGTGCCGTGGCACAGCGCGGCGGCGACGCGGCGCAAGGTGCTCGTCACCGAGTGGATCGAGGGCGAGCAGCTCGCTCGCTCTCCTCCCGAGGTCATCAGCGCCCTCACCGCGGTGGGCGTCGACTGCTTCCTCACGCAGCTGCTGCACGTGGGCTTCTTCCACTCGGACCCGCACCCGGGTAACATGCTAGTCGACCAGCAGGGGCGGCTGGTGCTCATCGACTTCGGGCTGTGCGCCGAGATCGCTCAGTTCGACGCGCGGCAGCTCACCTCCGCCCTGGTGCACCTCATGCGTGGCGAACCCTGACCCTGACCCTGACCCCAACCCTAACCTCAACCCTAACCCCAACCCCAACCCTAAGTCTGACCCTGACCCTAACCCTACCCAGGTGCACCTCATGCGTGGCGAGGTCGAGGCGCTTGTCGAGGACGCGGTGACGCTGCGCTTCCTACCTGCCGACGTCGATCGCGCTGCGCTGCTGCCGCCTTTGAAGCGCGTCTTCGCGCGCGGCAAGCTCGCCGCGGCAGAGCTGGAGTCGGTCCGCCGCGGAGGCGAGGGCGCGCGCCAGGGCGTGGACCAGGGCGCGGGCGCGAACGGCGGTTACGGCGCGATCGAGTCGAAGCGCGCGCAGTTCTCGGCGATCTCGCGCGAGCTCAACCAGATCTTCTTCGAGTTCCCCTTCACCGTGCCCGAATACTTCGCGCTCATCACGCGCGCGCTCATCGTCCTCGAGGGCATCGCCATCAGTGGTGACAAGGACTTCGACCTCTTCCAGGCCGCCTACCCCTACGCGGCAAGGCACGCGGCAAGGCTTTTCGGCACCTCACAGATCGCATCGATGCTCGGCGAGGCCCGTGCTGCCCACGCCGCCGTCGTCGCCGACAGCAAGGCGCTCGATGGCGCGCGCGCGCGCGCCGCGGGCTCGGCGCAAGGGGCGGCGCCGCTCGGCCTGAGTCAGCGCGATGCGGCGTCGGCGGCCGCACCCGTTGAGTTTGCACGACTTGTGCGCAGAATATCTACAGATGTCAGAGCCTAGAAAGTAAAAGATGGGTATTTGATAGAGTTCAGCGTACTTTTAAGCTTGGACCAGCACACCAGCTTGCCCATGGCCATGCCGCAGGGGCGCTCGGCGGCGCCCTTGACATCTCTCCTCTCTTGACGCTTCGACACCAATGACCATCCTTTTCGCGAGAGAACGAGATCCCCGCCAGATCCCCGCGCTTTCGTGTGAGCGCGCGCGTCCGCGGCGCGCCGCGTCCGGCCCGGCCTCGCGGCAGCTGCGCAGCTCCAGCTCCCCGTGTGCCCCAGAGCTGTGGAGGGGCCGTGGTCCACCGCCGAACATGGTGCTTGGTGGGCCAAGAGAACATGTGCATGTGAATGTATGCACATGTTAGCTCAGTCAATAGCATCTTAAATATTAAAACACACAACACGACACTACCCCGCTTAGCGAGGTCCAGCGTGGAAGCGGTGGTGAAAGACCCGCACGTCCGACCAAGCAGGGGTGCTACCACGTACCCACTGGCGCAGCGCGGTCACGAACGCCTCTGCCCACATGCGCCGATCGCTTAGCATCCCGGGCAGCTCAAAGGCGTCATCGGGTCGTTTATCCCCCTGCGCGCGAGCCTCGTGCAGCACGGCTGCGCGTTGCCGCAGGACGCGCATCAAATCGTTGCGATCTCGATCGAAGCCAAAAGAACCATTGAGAAGCCGCAGCGTGGGCCCGATGACGGGTGATGCGAAGGCTGCAGTCTCACATGCACGCGCTCCCACGGTGGCGGCCGTGGGCAGGAAGGCGTGCAGCAACACGTAGGACGACCTGTGCGATCCATAGTAGAAAGAGAGGGCACACCTGCGTGCTTGGGCGCCGAGCCGAGCCCCTCGGCTGACTGGCGAATCGGGCCAGCAAGGCAAGCGCGCCAAAGGTACCGCGCTGTCGCTGCTCACGTGCGGGTTGGCTACCTGGCCGATGCCGATCTCCACGGGAGTGCACCGATCGCTATGCCCGCACGGGAACGCGTGCGCTGCTAGCCACGCCGTCAGCCGCTCGTCTGCAGGCTGGCGCACCCACCCATCCGGGGTGGAGACTGCCACGCCAGTGTCGGTCTCGTGGCCCGGCAAGCCCGTCGCGCGCCACTGGACACTTGGGCCAGCTGCATTGATGACGTCGAAATAAGCAACGCCACCCGTGCGGAGCACGCGGAGCGCCTCGTCGAGGAGGTGGGGAAGCTCCTCGTCAGGGTACTTGAGCTTCCCCAGAGCCGATTGCGACAGCAGCAGATCAAATGAGCCCGGTGCAAAGGGCCAGGCGCGTCGAAAGTCCGTATGCACAATTTGAGGCGTGACGCTTGGCTGGAAGCTCACGTGCCTGCGGCGAGCCGCCATCTCCAACGCCACCCTCGAGGTGTTGCCCGCCATTACGCTTCCCTTGGCCCGTGCGCGGGCCATCGCGATTGGGTCGTTGGAATACGCATACTTGAGGGCGTGCTCAAGCGAGTTGATACCCGCGGCGCACACGGAAGCCTTCGACACGCCGCGCAACTCCTGCCTACGCTCGAGCAACGCAGTCGCCTCCTGCAGTGCAATTGCTTCTCCACAACCGAGCTCGAGCACGCTGCTCGCGTTGACGCGGTCCACGAGCTCTGGCAGTGAAGGCAGCAGTGGTGGGCCAAGGGTAGCCGTGTATTGTCCCAGAGCACGGGAAAAGCCCCACCCGAACGCGCTCGGCAAGCGACCGCGCTGTGCTGGCGTCGTTCTGGTTTGGCGGCCCGTAGCCGGTGAACATGTCGTCGGACATGGCGGACATGACTGCCGTTTGCCTGACCGGGCAGCTCAGATGGTCACCACTGACGCTGGCTACGCTGCGCCAGTTCGTGCTGCAGCCGCTGACCCACGCGTGGCGTGCCTACTACGTGGGGCCTGCGGATGCGGAGTTTGACGAATCGATGCCGCTGCTGCTCAAGCATTTTGTGCGCTCATCCGATGACATGTGCGCCTACGATCACGACGTGACATGGACGTGGCGAGGGGCGGGAGAGCCGTTCGAGCTGCACGGACGCGACGCCTGCGTGGGGCCGCCGCGGCCACGCCTTGTGTTCAACGTGGACACCCTTCCTGTGTTTGGCGTATGCGAGCATTCCAGAGAGTGGGCGTTGCCGCATATGGAAGGTGCAAACCCGGTGTGCTCGCTGGAAGTCAGCATGCTTATGCAGATGTGGCAGTGCGCGCAAGCCATTGCGCTGGTTGAGCGTGCCGAGGCGCGGTCCGCTTCGGGCCTGTGGCACAGCCGCGTGCTCAAGCTGCGAACGGACATCTTCTTCTTCCACCCGGTCCAGCTTCCACCGATACCGGATCTTGAGCAGCCGTGGTACTCGCTGATGGAGGACACGTGCATCGCGGTTCCGGGCGCTAGGCACACGATGCTGCAACACTCACAGTCGTGCCATCCCCATGCGTGGGAATTCAAGCGTTTCGTCTCTGATTTTTGGGCGTACGGTAACCGTCGTGCGATGGGGGCTGCGATGCGCGAGCTTCTTCGGACCGTGTTCGTCAATGCTTCGGAGCGAATTGATCCAAAGCAAGCGGCCCGAAAAGCATTCCTGAGGCACCCCACGACCGCTCTGGAGGGCTTTTACGTTCAGCCCTGGCCATTTGTCCTCTCCAAGCTGTACAACACGACGCAGTGCCTCGACTATGGCGCGGGCATCGGTCTGATCCGAGTCAATCCGACGATGTCATGCTTCGTGGTGCAGGCCAGGCTCATGCAGGCGCACGTGTCGAATCGAGGAGGCGTGCGTGCAGGGCAGCCCCGCGCTGCGTTGCGGGCCACAACCTGGGAGGCAATCGACATTGGCGAGCCCGCAGGCACGTACCTTACGGAGTTTGAGGCACACAGGCTGGCCAGTGCTGGCGCGACTCCGTGGTTGCTTCCTGCGATCGCCGACTTGTACCGCCGCTGCTTTGGCTTGGTGTCGAATGTCCGCTGTCCGCGCATCGTTGGCGACCGACAGATGAGCGGAAAAGAGATCGCGGAACTCGAAAAGACAGCATCCTGCCAGCGAGGCTTCAAGTTCGGCTCGTTAACGAACAACGGCGTCGCCATCGGCGGCTGTGCCGGTGGTAGCCTGCCAGCGGACCGCTTTGTGTGCTTGGACCAAGGGCTTGCGACGCTGCTGGCTCGCTCGAGGGCCGCCCCGCTCCTGAACGGGAGCAGTTGGCGTGCCGCCTCGGCGCGCTATCTGAGCGCCAAGACGTGGCCAAATGAACGGAGCGCCGATAATTGGCCAAGCGTGTAGCATGTTTTGCAGCTGAGACACAGGCAAGGGCCAACAGTTTTGGGTTTGATTTTGGTATTTGGTTTTTGAGATGTGTTAATCGAATTGGGTGGCCGTTTTTGCCAGAAGTGAGAGAGAATATAAAGACCACCAGCGTAAATAAAACATGTCAACAAGAAACATGGCACACACGCGTGTGAATGTCGAGTAATGCCACTTGCATCCTATTCGTTACAATTGTAAAAAGCTGCAGTGCATTTTCACACCAAATTTTGCATTCCAAGACACTAGCCAACATCCAATCGTGTCCCACATCCCAAGCCGCAACGCCAACACACGCCACTCGCTTGCCCGCATCGCGTCCTTCTCCGCATTACCCTAGATCAGACGGACCGCCGCACCGGCCCTGAACGACCTGACATAGCGCCGACCCCAAGCCGACGCAAACAGCCGCGCCATTGCCTTTAAGGCCGCGCTCGCCCTCATGATTTTTTATAACTCTCATTATAACACCTCTCGGTCTCTCGTTTGTCTGTTTACTTATTTTTGCCGTTCGAACCCCTCCCTAGGGCGACATGCCTGCAGAGTGTATTTGCAATCTGCAATTGCAACCGGACGATCTTGGCTCGACCCCCTCCCTAGGGAGAAATGCCTGCAGAGAGTGTACGGTATTTGCAATCTCCAATTGCAACCGAGCTTTTTTTGTTCCGATCCCCTCTTGGGCGGGGGAGCCTGCAGAGTGTATTAGCAATCTGCATTTGCAATTGAGCTATCTTGGCTCGAATCCACCCCTTGGGCGGGAAGCCTGCAGAGTGTATTTGTAATCTATCTGCAATTGCAGCCGAGCATCTGCAATTGTAGCCGAGCATCAATTGCGGGGGGTTAGTTGCCGACCGCTCGCGGTCGGTTGGAACGATCTTTTCTATTAATTTACTCCGGCATGGCAGCAGCCTCGCGGCGCGGATGTCCTGCCTCCGGCGGTCCGCGGTCCGCGGTCCGCGGCACGCAGTAACCATCAGACACGTGCGTAACGCTAGCGGGGGGCGTGTGTGCGCCCTCGGTATCAGATCTTGAGAAATGCCGACTTGCATCCGGTTGCAATTGCAGATTGCAATTACACTCTGCAGGCATTTCGCCCGGGCACCCGCAGATTCGCACTCAGGCGAAACTACAGCGCCGCCCTCCATTGCAGATACACCGAAAATCAGGCTGCTTTCCAGGCCCAGGGCGGTCAGAATGTATTGTTTCACACCTCTTGGATGCAGCGAGTGTCTTAAATTGCAGGTGGTTGTATTACACTCAAGAGGATGCAAACGGCATGTATGTTCATGTCTGTAGCCGGACACGCACTTTATCTTATCTCTTGTCTTGACTTCGTCATCTTTTCTTATGTCCTCAAGTGCAGCTACGGGCTGGGCGACGGTTAGGCGACGGTAGTGGCGACGACGGAGACGGCGGCGGCGGCGAGGGCGACGTAAGGGCGACGGCGGCGGAGGCAAGGGTGACGGTGGGGGCGGCGAGGGCGATGGTGGTGGTGGTGAGGGTGGGGGCGGTGGCGGGGGGGGGGGGGGGGGGGGGGGGGGGGGGGGGGGGGGGGGGGGGGGGGGGGGGGGGGGGGGGGGGGGGGGGGGGGGGGGGGCGGCGGGCCTGGCAGCGGCGGGTGCGGCGGCGGGTGCGACGACGGGGACGTAGATGGCGGTGCCATACATCCACACGCGCCCGCGACGTAGATGGCGGTGCCGCCACACATCCTCACGCGCCAACGACCTACACGCACACATCCACCCCACGCCCAGTTCACCGCGCGGCTCAGCTCCTGCTCAGTTGTTGCCAGCACCCCCCGGCGCTTCCAAAGTTTTTTTTGTGCCTCAAGTGAGAGAATTTATCAAAAGACACAAAGCCTATAACAAACACGACACGGGGTGGGCGAAGGGCGCGCTATCCGAACGAAGACCACACTCACTACCCCACCCACCGTCCTTCCTCCCGCAGGCGTTGGCCGAGAAGTTGGCCGGGGATGAAGCCGGGCCAGCCGCCCTTAAGGGGCGTAAACGTTCACCCTTGTTGGTTTCCTACCTCCCTTTCAGATCCGGCCAAGCTGTCGAGGGGGGATGACAACCACGGGTCAAGCCAGTTCGCACCGCTCGCTCCGCGCTGGAAGCCCTTAATGGATCTCACCGCCGCGCTGGAAGCCCTCTCCGGCGTGAATGCCCGGGTGCAGAACCTAGAGGACAGTTTCATGCTCTCTGGCAAAGAGTTCCACTCGCAGCCGAGCCCAGAGCGTCAGCGTGGCACGCATGAGACACCGGGCCTTGAGACAGCACTCCGGCAGCTGGGCTCGCTCAACGCGCGGGTGGAGCACATCTCCGGCGGTCGTCCCACTACGGCGCTCCTGTACTCCGACCTCTCGGGCGAACATCAACGCCACCCGCAGCCACACGACGGGGTGGACGAGCGCACCGGTGCTCAGCGGATCCTAAGCGGATCGGATGATGAGGTGCAGGACATGTTGCGAGAACAGCAAAGTGCTCAGCACGGCGCGACGGACCGCGGCAGGGGTGCGCTGCACCAAGAGGCGCGCACCATCGGTCACCAGCAGCTCGACGTACTCTTCGACGAGGACGGCGGCAGTGCGCAGGTGCGGCGGCGGCGTGCCTTGGGAGGGGGGGGTAGCGTGATCAGGGGAGGACTAAGTAGCATGGCGTCGGGCGTCTGCGGCGCCGGCTGCCCTCACGCGGTGCATCGCATGGTGCGCATGGTGCGACCATTACCTACACGTGTGCCATCAGGTGCTGATGCTCCGGCTACTTGCCGGCCTCGGCCGCGACTCCGGGCCACACGAGCGCGAGCACGCTGCCGCCGCGCTGCGCGCCATCGGCTACGAGCTGCACTCACCTGAGGGCGGCGGCGGATGCAGCGACGAGGAGGAGGACGACGCGGTGTCCAACGCGTACTCCTTCCTGCCGGACTCGGACGAGGAGGAGGGGGAGGCAGACGCGGACGACGAAGGCTACGGCGAGGGCGAGGCCGACTACCGCAAGAACTTCGAGATGTATCTCGCCAGCCAGCACGGGATCCAGCCATCCAACCAGATTCACGGCTACTATGACGACGACGAGGAGGGTTACACATGAGCGACTACACATTTTAGCTGTGGTTTTGATCTATAAAGTAAAGGTTTGAGGGGCTCCTTCCTCCTACGTCCTAGCAAGTAGCATAGCAAGTTAAACAACCACCGAAAGAACAGTCTTAATAACACCCCCCCCCCACTCTAGCTGACGAAATCGTAACCCCCGGTCGATGTTTCCGGATAATACGGCTTTAGATCATAGAACGCCACAGTTTATAAATCTCCTATTTAAAGTATCAATAGATCAACGCTTTAACCTTTATGATATCTAGATACACAGTTCGTATCTGTTTTGATCTATAAAGGTTTGAGGGGCTCCTGGCAAGTTAAACAACCACCGGAAAAGACAATGCAGGTGGTGGAGCTGGAGAAGGAGGAGGTGAGGAGAAGGAGGGGGACCAGGAGGAGGAGGAGGAGGAGGAGGAGGAGGGCGAGGCGGAGGACGAGGAGGCGCTGCTGCAGTGGGCGCTCTCGCTCGGCGGCGAGCAGGTGGCGGCAGCAAATGCATGCAGCCACATGCAACACACACACACATGCACTTGCATGCAACACACACATGCACATGCGCATGCAGTGTTGTTGTTTCCTTACCTTACCTCACCTTACCTCACCTCTTACCTCACGTTAGGCGGCTGCTTCTGCCGTGCTCTCGGGAGGTCGGTAGACTCAAAACATGCTGCGCCACATGCGGTGACGCACGCCTCGCATGTGCGCTTGGTGCGCTTGAGAATGAAAGCTGCGAACGGGTGAGGGCGGTCGTGGACGCCGGTGCTAAGCATGGATGCGTGGTCCCATATATGGTTCGTCTGTCGTAAGTACTATGCTTTACTATTACTAAAACCATCCGTACACGGTACTCCCTAGAGCCCTAGCTAGTAGGCGGCTACCGAGCTACCGTCAGTAGAATGGAGTACGCAGTACGGCATCGGCTTTACGGTCGTTCACACCGTGAGTGACCGCCTCTGGAGTCTGGACTCTGGTGACCCGCGCCCGCCCGCCCCGCGGCCGCGCCCGCCGCCGCTCCCCGCACCTCACATGGGGCTGGGATGCACCATGCCATGCTGCATGCAGCTGCGCTCGTTAGGCACGGCTTATAGGGCGCCAGCTTCGCGCCCCACACTGCGCCCTACCCCGTACTACTTATTACATTGCCTGCCCCAAGCCCCGTGTCCCACACTGTCCCCCACCCCCCTCTACTCATACATTACAGTAGCCGGTTTGCTGTTGTAAGGGGCTACTAGCTATAGAATAAACTCTCGGAACTCTGTGAACGCGCATGGGCATGCACCCCATGCTCTCAAAAAGCCTCCCCCACCGTGCCAGCGTCCGGGGTGGGGGTCCGGCGAGACGACAGTCGACACGTCAGTCGTCACACGACGACGACCCGGAGCCGCCAGCCGGACGAGGCGCCTCGAGGGAAAAGGAATCTTTAAAATATAAAATAAGATTTCAAACGATCAATAACGTCAAGCTATTTCCGCATGCTATATATCCGCTAGTAAAAGCCCGCCGGTGCGCGGTGGCACAGGCAGGGCCAGCGGCGCCCTGGGCGTCGGCCAACTTTAATAGGGGCGTCCAACGCCCCCGCATGCATTCGCGAGTCATCTCGCGCGCGTCACGGTACCACCTTGGACTGGTCGAGCTTTGAGCCTGTATCGCCCAGCTTTGCCTGTGCCGCCTGCAAAGACATGCACATGCACATGCACATGCACATGCACATGTGCATGTGCATGTGCATGTGACATGTGCATGTGACATGTGCATGTGCATGTGACATATGCATGTCATGTGCATGTGCATGTGCATGTGCATGTGCATGTAAGTAAACATAAGCAGCAAGAAGAAGGTAGATGCACAAGGAAGGTGGTAACACGCGGTAACGGACTGGCGGTAAAGAGAGGGGCGTTGAGGGATGGCGCACCGCAAAATCATCCTGCAGTAAAGATACGATACAGGGGCAGTCAAGGCGGTGTGTCACGCGCTACGTCTGGCACGCTAGAGCGCACGCGGTTCCACGATGCATCCTTACTCGCGTACTTACTACGTACTAGCTGCGCCGCCTGCGCCGTCTCTTGCGCGAGCTGCGCCAGGCGGGCCACCATCTCCGCTCCCGACTGCGCCACGGTTACCCGCGCCACCCTGTCCTCCTGCGCCACCTTGTCCTCACGCGCCGCCTGCACCGCCGCGCGCGCCTCCTCCACCTCTGCCCGCGCCGCCTTCGCCTCCGCCTTGGCTGCCTGCGCCTCCCTCTCCGCCTCCGCCTTCGCCTCTGCCGCCCGCACCTCCGCCGTTCGCGCGGCCGCCGCCTTGGCAGCGGCCGCACCAACATCCGCCTCCTGCGCGACCATAGCCTGGGTCACGGCCGACTCGGCCTCCCTCGTCTGCTCCGCCGCGCGCGCCTCGGCCGCCTTCGCCCCGGCCGCCGCCTTGCTCCCTTCAGCCGCCTTCACCTCGGCCGCCGCCGTGGCCTTGCCCTCCGCCTCCGCCGCCAGGCGCGCCTCCCCCGCCGCCTTGGCTTTCGCCTCGAGGTTGGCCTCGGCCTCGGCCTTGGCGGTGGCCTCCGTCGCAAGGCCGGCGTCCTCCGCGGCACTCGCCTCCGCTTCCATCGCCAGCCGCGCCTCCTGATTGGCGCGCGCCTCGGCCACCGCCTGGATCTGCACCTCGAGCTCCGCGATGACACGCAGCTCCTCCGCCTCCCTCGCCTCCGCTGCTAAGATGGCCTGCTCGACAGCCTTGGCCTCCGCCTCCGCTCTGGCCTCCTCCATCACCGCCGCAGCCACGCGCGCCTCCTCCTCGGCTTGTGCCTCCGCCGCCACACGCGCGACCTCCGCCGCCTCCGCCTCCGCCTGCGCCTCCAGCCGCGCATCCTCCGCCGCCTCCGCCTCCGCCTCCGCCGTCACGCGTGCCGCCTCCGCCGCCTTGGCCTCCGCCTCCGCCTTCGCTCGCGCCACCTCCGCCGCCGTCGCCTCCGCTTCCGCCTCGAGACGCGCACCCTCCGCCGCCTTCGCCTCCGCCTCCGCCGCCCCGCGCGCCTCCTCCAGAGCCTGCAGCTCCGCCACCATGCGTGCTCGCTCCTCCGCCATCGCCACCCTCGCCGCCTCCGCGGCACGCTTCTCCACCGCAAGCTGCGTCTGCTCCGCCTTACGCGCCGCAGACTCGGCGCGCCGTCGCTCCGCCGCAATGCGCGCCTCGCCGGCGGCGCGCGCCTCTGCCTCCGCCCTGCCCCTCGCCTCCGCCTCCGTCGCCGCCTTGGCCCTTGCAACGTCTGCCAGCCGCGCCTGCTCCTGCTTGCGCGTCTCTGCTGCCAGCCGCGCCTCCTCCGCCGCCTTCTTCTCGGCTACGAGCCGCGCGCGCTCCCCCGCCCCACGCGCCTCCGCCACGCGGCGCGCCTCCTCTATCGCCTTGACCTCCGCCGCCGCCCTCGCCTCCGCCGCCGCTCTGGTCTCCTCGGCCTGCTTCGCCGCCGCCGCCGCCTTCGCCGCCATCGCCGCCGCCTCCTCCGCCGCCTTCGCATCTGCCGCATTCCGCACCTTCGCCACCTTCGCCGCCGCCTCCTCCGCCGCCTTCGCCTCCGCCGCCACCCTCGTCTCCACCTGCACCCTCGCACTTGCCTCCGCCGCCGCCGCCTTCTCCCTCGACTGCTCCAACGCCAGCCTCGACTCCTCCTCCGCCCGCGCCGCCGCCGCTGCCCTCGCGCTCTCCGCCGCCTCCGCCGCAGCCTTGGACATCTGCGCCGCCTGTGCCTGCGCCTCGGCATTGGCCCTCACCTTGGCCTCCACCGCCGCCCTCGCGTCTTCCGTCGCGCGCCGCTCCATGGCCAGGTGCGCCTCCTTAGCAGCCCGCTGCTCCATGGCGAGCTTGGCCTTTGCCTCCGCCCTGGCCTGTGCGCCATTGACTTCCGCTTGCAGCTCGGTCACCACCTTAGCCTTGACCGCCTCCACCTCTGCCTTCGCCTTCACCTTCACTTCCGCAGCCTGCGCCGCCTGCGCCTCCGCCGTCGCCTCTGTCGCCGCCTGCTCCCCCGCCGCCGCGCGCGCGCGCACCTCGGCCTCCGCCTGCGCCTCGGCGGCGAGCTTGCGCGCCTCCGCCTCCGCCTCCGCCTCCCCCGCCACCCGCACCTCCGCCTCCATCCGCGCCTGCGCAGCCGCCTCGCTAGCCGCCTGCGCCTTCGCCTCCGCCGCCTTGGCGCGCCCCACCGCCTCCGCCGCCTGCGCCTCCGCCTTGGCGATGGCTTCGCGCGCCGAGCGCTCCGCCTCCTCTGCCGCCGCGTCCGCCTCGCGCCTCTCGCGCTCCACCACGGCCACGGCCTCATTCGCCTCCCGCTGGGCCGCAGCCTTGGCCGCCACGTTCTCGGCGGTGGCGCTCGCCTGCAGCTCGGCGGCCGCGCTGTCCGCCTTGGCACGCGCCGCCGCCGCCTGGGCGTCCTCGGCCGCCTTGGCGGTAGCGGCAGCCTTGGCTACAGCGTTCTCCGCGGAGCCAGCGCTCATACTTTGGACTGTGGACTCTGGCCTGTCCTTGGCACTGAACATGAACTGGTTAAACCTGGTTGCAGCGTTCGCGGCATTCACACTGGTCGCGGCAGTCGCGGCGGTTGCCGCATCCGCCAACTCGGCCGCCTTCGCCTTCGTTGCTGGATTGTTCGCGAACTCGGCCGCCTTGGCGGCCGCACTCTCTGCCACACTCGCAAATTCGGCCGCCTTCGCCTTGGCTGCTGGGTTATTCGCGAACTCGGCAGCCTTGGCGGCTGCACTCCCCGCCGCACTCTCGGCCTTGGCTGCCGTGTCGGTGAACTGTGCTGCCACGTTACCCCACTCGATCTGCGGCAGCCTCGACGAGAACGACGGCTCTGGATCCCGTGCCACTTGATCGGAGTACCGAAGGGCCAGCTGCACTGTGCCCGCGTCAAGCGCAGTTGCACTCGCTGGCGGAGGCAGCTGGCACGGGAGCACCGAGCTGGAGGCTAACAAGCCTGCAAGCAGGGTAGCCGCGACAGAAGAGGTCGTGGGTAGCTGCGGCAGCCTCATGGCCGTGGCAGGGTGTGCAGGATTAGCCAGTGCCTCGAGCAACACCGAGCTGCGGTGCGCAAAGGAGATCGGCAAAGTCGATGAGATTGTCAAGTTTGGGAGAGCGTTACTAGCGGACGTGGTCTGCCTGTCTCCTCTGATATAGACAGGCGGCAGGCATTAACGTGTTAAATAAAACTATCAGCTGTGCCTAGCACCTGCGCAAGGCCCTTGGCGTGATCTATCTAGCCCTCATGCACGCTCCATCGGCCCCTTCCAGGTTGGATTGCCGAGGTAGGTGCCCCCGTCGCTAGGCAGAAGCTGGTCCTCCAACCAGGCGGCCAGGCCGCCGGGAGGCAGCTTCCTGAAGACATGGACGCCGTCAGGGCCGCGCCCGATGCGCAGCGTGCCGTCTGTTGAGATGACCGACGCAGTGAGGGTCGAGAAGGAGCCGGAGAAAACCGAGGTGCTCTGCTGGCCTCCCATGTCGGCCTCAGTGTACTCCTCTTGCATGGAGCGGCCGTCCGCCGAAAAGCTCAACGTCCCACGCAGCTCGTTCAGAATCACGGGCTTTCCGAAAAACTCGAGTGTCTCCCGCGCCACCGCGCTGCCGTCCGCGGCAAACGAGTAGTGAAGCGCGCCAAGCTTGGTAAATACAGCGGCGCCCAGCCCCGTCAGTCCCTTGCGGCGGCTCACCTCCGGGCTCGTGCATCCAATGAGCTGCCAGTCGCCCACCAGCCGTCGGTCGGTGGCGATCGGTTGGCCCACGTTGTAAAGGGCAACGTACAGCGCCTCGACCGCTGCTGCGAGCTGGGGCCACTCGCTCTCGTCACCGTCGACACCGCACCGCTTCATGTTGGCTGCTGCGGAGGCCACGGCCACCACCGCTGCGGCCTCCTCGGGAGAGGGCGTGGTAGCGATCACACGAGGTGCTGCGGCCGCAGGCGCCGCGCTCGCCGGCCGCCGCCACTCCTCGCCCTCCTCACCCGCCGTGTACGGCCCCTCCTCGTACGCTGCCTCGTATGCCGGGTCGTCCTTGGGGAGTGAGTCCCACTCCGTGACCTTCACCATGAACTCGCCACTGACCAAATCGATGCTGTACACGGTAGCCGCCGCCCACACCGAGCCCGCTTCCTCGTCCTCGGTGTCGACGAAAATCTGCAGCGAGTCGCCGATGGCGACGCCCCCCGCGCCGTTCCCTGCATTGCGGACTGGCGCCTCCGGCCGCCGCCACTCCTCTTCCTCCTCACCCGCCGTGAATGGCCCCTCCTCGTACGCTACTTCGTACGCCGGGTCGTCCTTGGGGAGCGAGTCCCACTCTGTGACCTTCACCATGAACTCGCCACTGTCTGAATCAATGCGGGTCACAGTAGCCGCCGCCCACACCGATCCCGCTTCCTCGTCCTCGGTGTCGACGAAAATCTGCAGCGAGTCGCCGACATCAACGCCCGAGGCATCTCTTCCTGGGTCCCACAGCTCGACGCCACGCCGCCACTCCTCGCCCTCCTCACCCGCCGTGAACGGCCCCTCCTCATAGGCAGCTTCGTACGCCGCGTCCTCCTTAGGGAGCGAATCCCACTCCGTTACCTTCACCATGAACTCGCCACTGTCCGAATCAATGCTGTTCACCGTCGCCTCCGCCCACAACGAGCCCTCTTCCTCGTCCTCAGTGTCGACGAAAATCTGCAGATTTTCGCCGAGAAAAACTACATCAGTGATGTCCGCTGCGGCGTTACGAAGCTGCATAGATAACGGACGCGGCGACAGGGCCGAGCGCGTTGGAGATAGCATCAGAGCCGAGCTCGTCACCCACGCCATGACGAGCGTCATCAACATCACAGAGCGAGGGGGGAGTTTAGAAGGAACGGCGCTCGATAAGATAAGA
>Ga0209302_10000355_pt1 | contig 27684 bp, 7 predicted proteins | sample ArcOceMetagenome_2_FD_187445 | JGI IMG/M metagenome (GOLD analysis project Ga0209302, IMG submission 187445) | Marine eukaryotic phytoplankton communities from Arctic Ocean - Arctic Ocean ARC135M Metagenome (SPAdes) (version 2) | ecosystem: Environmental > Aquatic > Marine > Oceanic | place... | reverse complement strand
CAATGTATAAATCCACGCAAAAATTCATTTTAACAAATTTTCTCGCAACTGTTTCAAGGTAATCATATTTTATATTTTTATTATCTACCCAATATTCAAATCCTTCTTTATCATAATTATATGACATAATTACAGAACCATCCGGCGTATGTTCTATAATAGTTGTATTTGTTGGTTTATTTCCTGACAAATCTTTAAAATTATCTAACGGAAATTTATCTTGATACTCCACTCCCACGTCTTCCACTTCTCCCACTTCTTCAAATATATCTTCCAATATATCATCTTTATCCCATAAACATCTTGACACAAACCAAGCACTTATTGTAAATCCCAAACCATATACCAATGTACCAACGATAAAATAATTCATATTATCGTATGCGTATTCAAAATCTGTTTTTTCATTGCAAAACATACTATCCATTTATATAATGATTCATTAAAAAATTTTTAAATGTATTTAAAAACAAATTAAAAAAAATATTGTTTTTTTTTTAGTTCAACATTTTCCTCCGCAAATCAAATAACATTGCGACCTCTTCCGATAAATCAGCACATTTAATTTTAGTATAAGTATTATTTTTATTATTTGGATGCAAACAAATAAGGTATAAATCGCCAACTGTCACTCCATAATTTTTTTCCAGAAGTGCTTTATACGTGTTGAGTTGGAGAGAATAATGCCAGAAGTTACTATTTGGTAAATAGTTCACACATTTGGTAGTCGCCGATTCCCATCTATTTAATTTTTTAATTTCTTTGCAGCGTTTCCAGTCATAAATGTCAATTTTATTTCCATCTTCTGATAGAAATGACATATCAATAGAGCCTGCAAATTGTAATTCTTTATCCCACACCATCCATTCTGTGCGAAATGGTGTGAGATGTTCATGGTCTTCTTGAAATGCTTTAAAATATTTATATTCAATGGAATCATTCTGAATGTTCATATTATTGTAAAAACATTCAATATCATAATGCATTTTGGTTCCTGCTTCGCTAGCTACCCTACCATTTTCGCTCCATTGGTCTTTAATTTCCCGTGGTGTCATTCCGAAATATTTACTTTGGGGCCAGTTCTTAGAAGACATCATTTTTTTTATAATTTTATTAGCATTGAAGTGGGGAAAATGTGAATGATTCCACTTTGTTACTGACATAAAGTCGCTGTCGCCGTCAATTGTATAAATATGAGGACCTTCATCAAATGAAATGTGTGAATCGCGCTCGTGAGGATGTAGATTGGCAAGGTAAGTGGGGGGTTCCATTATAACTTTTTAATAATCCAAAAAGTTATAAAAAAAATATCAATTTAAAATTTAATAAATTTTAAATTTAGTATAATAATCTATTTTTAAATTCTTTCCAAAATTTACTCGGTGCAATCATTTTACAAAAACAGATTTTGCAATTAACATCTAAAGAATTTACAGTTCTGTGATTATATATAAGTTCTTTATTAATACTTGTCATCAACGCATATTCGTTTGGTCGTGTTTGATTTTGCAATACACTCTTCATACAAGTATTTTCTTTATTTTTAATTATTAATACAATTTTCCATTTATTTGCTTTACCTGTTTTAGTGTTAGGTGTTAATTTCAATAGATTTGTTTCGCTATGTTCTGCAAATTCCCAATCATCGTCATCGTGTTCCCGTATATCCAGGTTAATAATATCATCTTTTTTTACCTTATATTGCAATAATCCTGGTGGTAGATTTTTACCATCCTTTGCCATTTGATATGCATTTGATGAATTTTGAATAAGAGTAAACATTTTTTTTGTTAATATAAAAAGTTATAAAAAAATATCAATTTAAGTTAAAATAATTTTAAAATTAACCATTAATTTAATAATGTTATTATAACTTTTCCATTTCCTTTGTGAGTCGCTGAGTCATAAGGATTAGTATCCTCAATAGCAAAAGAACCACCACCACCACCTAATCTAGTCGTGTGTATCTCAACCCCGCCGTGGTATCCACCACCACCACCCCCAGAATATCCTCCACCACCAGCTGGTTCATTGTGACTTAATCCAGCGCCTCCACCACCAAATCCACCATCGTTCATTAAAACATTATCTACTGCTGCTGAATCTCCACCAGTGCCTCCGTTCCTAAAACCTACACCGTAACCGCCCCCAAAAACTGATGTATTTACAACACCATTTCCATAAAAACCACCACCACCACCACCACCCCAATCGCCCCCACCGGGTGATATAGCTTGTCCACCATATCCTTGTTCCTGTCCATTGGTTTGACCACCACCATAACCTAAATTACCATTATTACCATTTCGTGTAAGACTTGCTTTGGAGTATTCCTCCGTGAGGTCCGTCGCGGTGTCCCCGGACGGTGGATAGTTTATAGAACCACCGCCACCAGCCACTATTATTGGTACGGCAGATTGATACGTATCTCCTTTAGCTAAAAATGTACCTCCGTGACCACCAGCCTTCCCCGATGGTTGTTGTCCGACTAGAATAAGATATTTTTCACCAATGATAAATACCAAATCTCTCTTAATTATTGCTCCAAAAGTATAGTGGACCCAATCTGCTTTTTGAGCGTCTGTGAGATCGTCAGGATAAGGATCAGGGTATGGATAACCACCAGCACCATAACACTCCACCCTATATAATCCAGTTTTAGGAACAGTCCATTCTTGAATACCCTGCGTGGTCATATGAAAGTAATCTGGATTACTTGCCCACAAAGCGCTAGAATACGATGATTTACAATTTGCTAGCGTTGGACCGTCTTTACCAGTGGCACTGCAATTAGTGAATGTATGACTTGTGAAATAATATAGTACAGGGGCGGTAATAACATTCCCATTCAATTGAAGATTATAGAAAGATAATGTGTCGGAATTATTAATGTGTGTAACGACCATTCTAAAATAAGAATATCCAATAGAAATATCAATATCAAATGTTATTGTTTTATTAACAGTGTCTATCATTGAATTATTACTTATATCGAATATGCATTGTTTTATTTCTTTCCATTTTGAAGTTGTTTTTGGATACATAGATACATCGCTATCATTAGATCCAAATAATGTAAATCTTCTGGGAACATTATCAATGTTTGTATAAGACATTTTAATATTGGATGGCATACATTGATAACCTACGTTTAATTCAAATTGAAACCATATACCCTTTGTTACAATATTTCCAGAATATGTTTCTGAAACAATATCACTTGAGAATTTTGCGCGATATACATTTTTGTTACCATCTATAGATTCGCTTCCAACAGTTTTTGAAAAAATTTGCAATGCATTATTGTCTTCTTTTGTAGAAACGTGTCCATCGTGGACATTTTTCCACATTTTCACTGGGTTATTTGGTACAATTTGATTACTAAAATGAAATATTAAATCTACAAAACATTTGGCACTCCAAATCCACGAAAATAATGTAAATTTAAAATAACGACCATAAACAGGTTTTTTAAAAAGCATATTTTCTGAAACCAACACCCAACCACCACTGGAAGAAGAATCATTATTAAACTGAAACATTCTATCAAGTTCGGTAGTTTTAACAGCATATTTTGTACCTCCATCATTTTCATTTGCATTCCAATCATCATAAGCTGAAATGGAATTAGTATCTATTAAACTTGAAGTACTTGGTTCTATATTTGCCCAATTAACATTATCTTCGCCATATTTCATTGTGAAATGTCGCCAACATTGTTGTCCAGTTGATAATGCAGAACCACCAAAAACAATCCCGCTTACCCATTTATTTTCACCACAATCTAATATCAATGATGGTCTTTCGTCTTCATTTAAGAATGTAACGCATAAACCTTTACTGTCGTCACCACCATTAACATGTGGCCAAGTTGAACGACTAAAAATACTTTTGTCATCACCGTTCTGACGAGGATGTGATATTATATATCCAGTTACAGGACGAAGATAATTATTATAATTGTGAAATGCCATATCACTATAAGTACCCGAATATGTAAGAGAATTACTCCCGGAATTACCATATCTACCATTCGATGGACCATCCGGTAATTGCCACATTCCAACATTACATAAATAATAATCAATATACGCACGACTACCGTTTCCACCCGCCAAGGTTGAATATTCAGGATAACCAGCTCTATCTGAAGTAGGGAAATCTCCTTTATCAATTACATTTACCAGACTACGATTGCTGCCTGGAACATTGGCGGCAGTAGGCGTTGGTATGGTATCATAATAAAATTTTTTAGGTGTCCTAACATTTTGAAAATAATTTTTGTCGGTTAAATAAAATCCTTTTGAATAATTTATAAATTTCACATTTCTAATGCCTTGGTAATCGGGATTATCAGAAGAGCTTGAGGTTTGTTTATTAGGAGCATATATTAAGTGAAGTGGCCAAGCATTGATTGATTTTTCTGAAGTATAAAACACTTCACCATTTAATAGATATTCAACTGTATTACCTAACACTCGTATTTCCCAAATATCATCATCGTTGTATCTATATCCTCTCTGCTCATTTATCCAATTACCATCATATGGCCATCGATGATATTTGGTATTTGTATCGCGATCATTTTCTATAACGGCATAACTATATCCATCTATTCTATTGGGACGAAGATATATGGAATATTCAGGGAAATGATAATTATTATCTGGTGGAATGGGTGAGTCATATTTTCTTCCTAACCCCACCATACAATAACCACCATTAAATAATTGAAATTGTATACCCTGGTAAACAGTTGCATTATATTGAATACTTTGTAAAGAAATTGCTAATGATTTGGAATCCGTTGCTGTTGCACCAATAAAATTAGAATGATAATTAATATTATGGTCTAGCGATCTATCCCACAAAACATTTTCACCTTGTTTGCACTTATTGTATAAATCATCATTTGAATACATTTCAACATAATTTAAGCCTCTATCAGCATACGTTTCATTTTGACTTAAGGCTATTTTTACATATAATGGGAAAGTTGCTTCTTTTGCCGAAGTATATAACACTGCCCCATTTTTGAGATATTCAATGGTTGTTCCCTTTACTCTTATTTCAAACATATCATTGGAACCACTATATCTTCTCAACGAAAGATAAGAAGTTTGATTTCCAGTGGAAAAATCTACTTTTACATAAAAATGGCCATTCAAATCATCATCATTCATAGTATATTCCAAAGCTTGTTTAACATTATTAATCATAAAATTGACTTTTCCATTAATACCGTCAAGAAGTATGTCCATATATGTATTGTTTGTCGGCGAATCTAATGCTGTTTCGCTCCAATTGTCTGAACCAATGGGGTTATAAATTCTTGAAGCACACGACCCATTGGCTGCAACATATATATTATATTTCATATATTGATGTAAATGTTTGTTATCGCCAGAAGGGTCGCCATCATTGGTGGTATAATCAATACCGAAAAAAAATGCCGCATTATTATCTATTTTTAATGATAATATGTAAATATTATCTTTCATAGGATAACTAGTGCTACTTATTAACTTATTTGTCTTCCAACCCGATGTTGAACCAGACATAATTTGGTATATTTTTTCCCTTCCATCTGCGGCAATTTTTGTTGATGAAAATCCAAGAGTTGTCCCCCACTCTATATCCAATTCCTCTTGTGTATCCAATTCCATATAAGGAATCGTGACAGGATAATTGTACGAAAGAAAGGGTGTACCGCCAACGATTGAAGAGCGATATTTTCTCAATGAAAGATAAGAAGTTTTTGAGGTAGTATCACCAGCACTATCAACCTTTACATAAAAATGTCCATTCAAATCATTATCATTCATAGTATATTCCAAATCTTGTTTAACATTATTAATCATAAAATTGACTTTTCCATTAACACCATCAAGAATCATATCCACATATGTATCTGATCTAAGAGTGCCTAACGTGGTTGTTTCATTGGCCGAACCGGTGGGTTCGTGTGGTTCACTATATAATCGCGATTCGTACACACCTTGAATGTAACTAATTTGATATCTCATAAAATGAGTTAAATATGTAGTTGGGGGCGAAGTTGCACCGGTTGTCGTATAATCAATACCAAAAAAAAAATCTCCAGAAACTATTTTTGATGATAATATGTAAATATTATCTTTCATGGGATAACTAGTGCTACTTATTAATTTATGATTGCCCCAACCACCGTACGAGCCTGGATGAGTTGTAAGTTGGTATAGTTTTTCCCTTCCATCTGCAGCAATTTTTGTTGATGTAAATCCGGTGGTTGTTCCCCATTCTATATCCAATTCATCCAACCCCAAATATATTCCAAAATCAAAATCCTTTTGCATATCATCTGTATGATTCCATTCTTTATCGGTACTTAATCCAACCATAGCAAATGTTTTATTACTTGGATCAGGTTTAAATTTAAATTTTATACCTTGATAAATATCGTTGTCTCTTAATATATAATCTTTTGAAGTTGTTCCGGAATTAAATATTCCTTGTTTGTCAGTATATGGTTTTGTAATAGAGCCGTCATTATTGAAATCCATATTTATAGAATGCTGTAAATCCCATTCAACGTGTTTAAAAAAATCAACGTTTTTGACACCTGTACCGGATTGATGACCAAATGCACCCGAAGCATATAAAGGATATGTCACAAATGGTGGGGCTGAAAATGTGCCACCATCTTCATCGGTCGTTGTAAAATTATTACGAAATACTGTACCATTTTTTAAATACTCAACATATTCTCCTTTTACGCGAACTTCGAATAAATCATTTGGCGAATAACCACCGCTACTATTGCAATAATTACCTTTATGATCACCACCTTCATAAACTCTTAAAGAGTCATTGATCAGGTAGTTCCAAAAGAATATTGCATATTTTATATTTGGATAATAATCCGCTGGCGAAGTACTTAGAGCATTTTCATATTTCCCTAACCCAAACATACCATAATTCAAATTATGTTCTTTAATAGATTGAAAACGAATACCCTGCCCATATATTATCATTTCGTTCTATTTTTGTATTGAAAAACAATTTGAATCCCAAGCATTGGTATTGCCATTTTTAATAACTTTTCTCGTATTATCTATTTTAACATTTACGCTATGATTTTCGTCCCATTCAACCCTCCTTAATGGATATCTATCTTTAAATAGTTCTATATTTTTAAAACCATCGCTATATAAACAGGCTTTTACATACAAAGGAAAAACAGCTTCATTTGCAGATGTATAATATACTTCACCGTTTTTAACATATTCAACTGTTTTACCTATAACACGAACTTCAAAAATATCATCGGTTGTATTACCGATGTTAAAACTACTTGACTGAACGGAAATATTATTACTGGAAACACCTAATGTTGGATCACTTTCATAGACCCTCACGACGCCGCCCGAACCAGGAACAAAATATGTTGCAAAATGAATTGCATTATAGTGAGAGGTGCCAACGACATCCCAATTAGTATCCACACCCAATCCCATCATTTCATGACCAGTCGTATTTCTTATTTGAAAACGAACACCCTGAATTAAATTAGGATTATAATGTATTAATTGATGCGATATAGTCCGCGATTCCCAACTTATTGTTTTTGGTGTAATACTACCATCTGAATTAAAATCAATATTATGACTATTGCTAGTGTCCCACGTAAATTCAGATTTCGCCGCATAAGGCGAGTGATTAATATCTAATTGGATGTTTTTTATGCCGACTGCGGCACCGATACTATTGGGACTATTGGGAAAATCCCAAGCACCCCAACTAGCAATACACGGGTATAAAGGAAATGTTGCTTCAATTGTTGAATAATATATAACAACATTATTAACTAAATATTCAATCTCCGTACCCTTCACCCTAACTTCAAGAATATCATCAGTCGTATAGTTTTGTAAATATCCAGCATTTTCATCGTCGTGAGGGTCATTTGGGTCTGCTGCTCCCTCATGAAAATCTTTGTTGTTATTGTCGTTTTCCCTAATTCTTATTGCATGGTCTGTATAAGTATCACTACCACTCTTATTGGTGTGAGCATTTATATACATACCATATGTTAAAGCATTCGTATTACCAACTACCATTTCCCCTTCGCTATCTTTCAAACCAAATACAACATAACCATAGGTTTGATTTGCATTACATTTTATACCTTGATATACATCATTATTTTGGTATATTTTTTCGGTAGCAACTGTCCACGAATGCCACCCAGTACCAAGTATTGGATCTCTTGTAATACTACCGTCTGCATTAAAATCAATATTTTTAGTTTTATTTAAATTCCATTGAATGTTTTGCTGATTATATTCTGGTAATATTGTTGGGCTTATCGTTGGTTGAATATATCTATATATTTGAACATTTTTTATACCATCGTTTTCGTTATAAAAAGAAGATTTCACATATAATGGGTATAAAGGTGTATTTGTAGATGTATAAAAAACAGCATTATTTTTAAGGTATTCGATAACGGTACCTTTTACCCTTACTTCAAAAATATCAGTATCGGATATGGTAATGGCATTATTATACAAAGATCCAGTAGAACCATATATATATTCATGGATTATAATCTGCGATGCGGCGGGTTTGAGATAAAGAGCAAAATCAATTCTTTTCATCTTTTCTCCGTGGTTTTCAAAATCAGTGGATACTCGTTGCCCCAAACCAACCATTAAATAATCAGAGCCGCTGATAAATTGAAATTTCACTCCTTGCCATATATTGTCATTTCTATATATTGGTTGGGTGCTTGACATGGCGAAAGAATTCCAACCATTGCTACCTGTTTTTGAAATACGGGTTGTATCTAATGTGTCTAATGCCATATTCAAAAATGTTGTTGAATCCCAACTTATATCACTTGTAACAACATCAGTTTTATTGTAAACTTCTTCATAATTTCCAACGGTTAAATCGCCGGAATATTTAAATGCATTCTTTATTCCATATGATACAGTATTTGCTATTTTTTTCCTATATAATTGGACATTTTTGACACCTTGATTCGGTATTAAATTGCCCGCAGGGTAACATTCTGTAACATATTTAATATAGAGTGGATAAACAGGTGTTTTGGTAGACGTATATACAAGATTACCATTTCTAAAATATTGGACAATATCTCCCTTTATTCTTATTTCATATATATCATCCGTACTTATTGTAGCTGGTGTAGAAGCAAAACCACCGTGCGTACCAGTACTAGCATAAGGTTCATAAGATGTTATATTGCCCTCTTGAATTTGATAATTGCTATTATCTCTAATATACCATTGGAAATCTACTTGATAATAGTTATGTGGTATAATTCCAACGCCACCTATATTCCATTCTGTTGTATGCCCGATACCCAAACGTGTAAAATGTGTTGATGAAGTACTTCCAAGTTGAAAAGACAAAACTTGCCAATGATTATCATTTCTTTCTATTTTGGTTTTAGATATTGCATAGGTATCCCAAGCAATAAAACTACCCGAGTACGTATTGTATAATTCTGTATTATTATTCTCATACCGCACGTTATTATCGTTATCTTTATCCCATATAATATATTGTTGATTATAATTATTCTCATACCGCGCGTTATTCTCATTGCTTTTCTTTATAGTTATAACTAATTTGCGCAAATGATAAGCATTATTGCGGTTTGTAGTATAATAATCCTCCATTTTGTTGTACCATCCTTCTGGTATTGGATTGGGCGTTGCATCTCCGCTTCCATTATACCTCAATAATATTTTATTATTTGGTATTAATTCCAATGAAATGTTAATTACTTTAATATCTCCGGAATAAAATCCAAGATACCAAGAATTATTAGAATATTTTTGAATAAATGTATCGTAAAATTTATAATGATTTATATCGCCGCCCATTTTTCCACTTTCTACTTCCAATGTATACAACGATTTTTTAGTACTTTGAGGATTATAACTAAATCTTTCCATATTTTTAAATCCATCGTTCAAATTATCAATACGTGTTTTTAAATACAAAGGAAAAACAGATGTGACCGTACTTTTATAAAATACCACATCGTTTTTTAAATATTCCACACTATAACCAATGATGCGAATTTCAAAAATATCATTTTCTGTATATGGTGTATTAAATTCCCCCGAGAATAAAAGAGCCCCCCCGGAATTTACCCCTGCATTATATACACTATAGTAAGGATTATCATTTGCTCTAATATGTAAATTGTGTTGAAAGTCGGCATAAGATCTGCTACCCCCCGACGATTCACTCCAATCACCATCACCAAATCCTATAAATAAATGAACACTGCTATGCGTCACTTGAAAACGAACTCCCTGAATAAGATTAGGGTTATATTCAAAGTATTGTTCAGATATAGAATAAGCAGTGGATGCAGTGTTTTTAATAATTCCACCATTTTGATAATTTATTCCAGAACTATTTGACGAATCCCAAGTTAATCCCGGAGGTCGACGAAAACTATTGTGGTTTAGGTAATGTATTTGAACGTTTTTTATACCGCCAAATTTTATTGCACTTCTTACATAAAGTGGAAATGAAGCTGCATTTGTAGATGTATAAAATAGAGCATTATTTTTTAAATATTCTACTGTTGTACCTTTTACACGCACTTCAAAAATATCTTCTAATGTTGTTTCGGGGGTTGTCGGTGAAATATGAACAGTGATGTTGGGGTATTCGTCTTTTTCATATATTTCAATAACGTTGGTATGACCATTTTCTCTGACTACTAAAGCAAAGTCAATGTCATTATATCTATTGGTTTCGCCGTTCCAATTTTCGTGATTTAGACTAAGACCAATAGCAAATTCAGAACCCAATGTTTTTTTTTGAAATTTTATACTTTGATAATTATCATTATTTTGATAAATTATATCATTTGACATAGCATAAGCTGGCCAGTAATCACCTCCAGTTGGTGATTGAACAGTTGTTGCAATACCACCATTCGCATTAAAATCAACATTTGATGAAGCAGTTGAATCCCAGCTTACATCACTTGTAATGACATTTTCTGGATAAGCATATATTTGAACGTTTTTTATACCATCACCGACGGAATGTAAAGAAGATTTCACATATAATGGGTATGAAGGTGTATTTGCAGATGTATAAAAAACAGCATTATTTTTAAGGTATTGGACAACTCGTCCTTTTACTCGTATTTCAAAAATATCAGTATCATAAATCTGCTGCGTAAAAATGGCACCACTTTCATCAATGTCTCGGTATTTTATAGTAACTTTGTTGGTACCCGTCGATTGTAAATATATAGTAAAAATTTGTCTTTTGTGCCCGTTATCAGTTACATCTGTATCAATGCCATTTCCCAAACCAACCATCACATGTTTAGAGTCATTGATAAATTGAAATTTCACTCCTTGCCATATATTGTCATTTCTATATATTGGTTGGGTGCTTGACATGGCGAAAGAATTCCAACCAGGACTACCTGTTTTTGAAATACGGGTTGTATCTAATGTGTCTAGCGCCATATTCAAAAATGTTGTTGAATCCCAACTTACATCACTAATTGCAAGATCATCAACAATATCAAAAGGAATATTAGCCACGAGTGTTTCACCAACTTCAGCACCGCCAATACCAGCGTGCTGGTTTGTACTACCAACAAAATTTGTACTATCAAATAAATTAAATGTATAACTATCCTGTGGTTGAAAATATTTTTTATTGTCCAATACATTTTCTTCACTCATTTCACCTCTATAAATGACATCATTTGAAAATGAAGTATTTCTAATTTGCGTTTGAATATTTACATTTTTTATTTTCATATTTATTCTAGCTGTTATAAAATTATGCCAAGACAAAGGAAAAAGTCTTATGCTTTTTGCAGATAAAGGTGGATCAAAAGTAATAGTTTTTGTTACATCATTAACAGTATTGCTTGGTGCAGATGAAAATGTATATTCGCTTCCAGAATTTAAATCAACATATTGGTTACTATTATTCTTATATTGCAATTTAAAAGATGTCATATAACCATTTCTACCCGATGTTTTTATAAAATCTTTGTAAACATATACGTCTCTAGGAGATTCTGCAACTTGATAACTCGCACTAACGTATTCATAAATACCTAATTCAGGTTTCCCATAAATAAACACACAACAACAACCGTATCTGGATTGTTCTGGTAGTTGACCACCCTCATTTGCTTTACCTTTCATAACAGTTGAACCATACGAATCAAAAAAACTCCAAGTACTACTAGGATATCCAGGTGCTGAAATAAAATCTTTAGATGAAACAACTATAATATCTCCTTTATTTCTATTTTTTACGTCATTTGTCCAGAGTTCCCAATTTGCTCTACCAGTTGCCCCGGCAAACATATCCCTCCAATGAATACCGTGATCATCGATATGATTACCACCCGAATCAAATACCCAGGTATTAATACCTCTTTTTGGGTTGGTGGTGCCATCGTACGGCTCATACACATCAATATTATTTCCATTTTTTGAAACTCGACATTCGCCACCACCAATTGCCACATGAAATTCTATCTGAAAATGTATTCCCAAAGAACCCGTATTTACATTAATGGCATTTATGTTTTTACATTCATTATTTTTTGATGTTTCAACCTCATACCATATATTACCGGTATTAATAATAGTTCTTATATATGACAATTTATATGCTGGGTAGTCATCAAATGCTATCATAGTTTTCTCCACACCGTCAAAATATAGTTTACCATCAAATATTTTTGTTAAGTGGTAAGAATCAATAGTATCAATATAAGATTGAAATTCAGACTCTGAAAGGATTTTGTCGCCATAATAACCACGATTAGCAAAAACATAATTTCCATCAGTGTCAATATTAAAATAAGAATATTTAATATATCCATTTCCATTAAAGGGACACACATACGATGGTAATGCTGTCGGATCCGGATTTTTATAAATTGGTCCACCATTTGCCGTTCCGGTGTAAGAGGCCACAGAGACTGCGTTACCAACGTTACCCGGCCAACCCCAAATAGGTGTACCAACAATATTTGAAATAGTTCCCAATATAGATTTCCCACTATCGCCGAAATATTGCCATGTATGCGAAGGACCTTCACCACCCGAAGATTCGCCTAATAAATTTTCTCTCGTGGCAACAAGAGACACATCGTGATTTGGTATCCAAGTACCATCAATTTTTTTAACTAAACTACCTCGGTTTGTTGTCACGCTACCCATTTCATTTGTTGAAGATAAATAATGACTATTTGAACTATGATACTGATAATGTGGATCATAAATTATTGTATCACCATTTCCAATATTTTGTTTTGATACAATGGCTTTTATCTCACCATAATTATTTGATGAGATGTTATGCCATTTTAATGGAGTTACTCTAATTGAATTAGCTTCAATGGGCTTATTAAACAATATATTTCGTTGTTTATTGGGGTCCAATACACGGTTGGTTTTAAACACGTTGCTGCGTAATATTTGAAGATTTCTTACACCGTGTTTACTTGAAGCGTTTGCCATTTTTATATACAGAGGATAAACTATATCACCGTGTGGTAATTCATGATAAACAACACCATTTATAATATATCTAATTTGTTCTCCCTTTACCATTATTTGAAATGTATCGTATTCTGTATATTCTACATCAAAAGTATCATCTAGAAGACCTTCCCGACTTCCAGAATAATCCCCAATTGCTATTTTATTACCAACCGATCCCAAATAATAAGGATATTCCAAGTCTTTATGAAAATTGTTTGAAGTTATGAAATTGGGATTACTTAAATCAATCATTATATTAGTTCTGTATGGGGTTGGGTTTGATGTAGTTGTTCCCCAATAACTTCCTGTTGGTTGAAATTTAATTCCTTGCCAATTTAAATCATCTCTTTCTATTGATGTTATTGATTTTATATATGAATTGTAAGATGTTAGGTTGGAAGAAGATACAACATAATTATTTGATATAATATTCATATTTAATGAAGCCCCCCAAACAATGTTTTTTGACCAATGATTTTCTTTTTCTTTTTCTTCAACATCTTTTGTAATAAGTTTTACATTTTTTACCCCACGCTGACTAGATGTACCCGTCATTTTAATGTATAATGGATATTTTATACCATTACTAATCATTTGCTCATAAACGATTGAATCATTTATAATATATCTTATAGTGTCACCTTTTACCAATATTCTGAATTTGTCATCGGGTGTGTAATGTCTTGTAGATGGCCATTTACTGGTAGAAAGATGTCTAATTTCTATATTCTCATCATTTGTGTCAGTTTTTAAATAAAAAAAATATTCTATTTCATTGTCATAACTGTTATCAGTGGAAAAATCAGCGTTCCCTAACCCCAATTGTATATAATTTCTAATGGGGGTGGAAGCACTACTCCCCCAACTTTCTACATAGGGTTGAAACTGAAACCCCTGCCAACAATCATCATTTCTTTCTATCTGTGTAATGGATTTTAATTTAGAATCCCAATTATTGAGCGAATTGTATGATTGAACGATAGAATTTCCAGCAATAGTAAAATTGGTTGGTGTGCCCCACTCAATATTGGACACATATTTTTTGATTTTTTTTACATTTTTAACACCCGGATGTATATGTGGTGTTGGGTATTTCCACCCTTGTTGGGAATCATCCGGTAACGAAGACCCCCAATTAGTAATTGCAAATTCAAATTCATAATCAGAATTAGCTGGTATTTCTGAATAATAAATCACAACATCATTTATAAGATATTCTACCTGCATACCTTTAATTCGAACTTCAAATGTATCATCTAATGAATAATGTGATAAAGTTGCGGGGGTGCCGGGGTTAAATATAGTACTTAATTGAAAATCTTTGCTACCATTCCCACCTTCGTATATTCTTATTATGTTATTAGGTCTTGTATATGGGTTTATATAAAAACCATATTGTATATAATCAGTATTATTTGTCGCAGGGTCGTCCTTATTTTTAAATCCAAATAAAACCCAATCTGTTGTATGTATGGCTTTACATTTAATTCCTTGATAATAATCATTAGAAAAAGAAAATGTATCCACCGAAGATGCGTATGATCCCCAATTTATATATTCTGCATCTTTCGCTCTTCTAAGAACGGTACCATTATTAGTAATATCCATATACTCTGTTTTTCCAGCTGTTCCATTTTCATACCATTCTATTTTTTCCGTAAATTCATCATCGGTAACCAATTCTAAATTTTTTGTGATGGGTACGCACCAATCACCAGTTAATTCCACTTCTTTCACACCGCTACCGGGTAAGGATCCGTTTCCTAGTTCGATATTATAAATTTTGCTAGTTACCGCATTCGCGGATGTCATATTAACTTTTACAAACAATTGATTATTACTTGACAGCAATGAATTTGATGATGTATGGAGCAATGTCCTGCTTCCCGAGGTATTCTCTTTCCAATATTTGACAGTATTATTAAAGATTTGTATTTCAAATGTGTTGGTTTGTATTGGATCATCCGTTGTTCCCCACTGTTGCATCACCGACGTTGATGTCCCGTTGTATTCACAAATAAAAATACGATTACGATTGTTCGAATTAGTTCCCCCTTCACCACGACGAAATCCAAACTGAATATTTTTGTACCAATTTATACCGGTGTGTGTTCCACTTCCTCCGAAACCGATATAATCTTTCACCCCCCCGTTGGTGAGCCCTTGGATTTCATTAAATTTAAATTTTAATACTTTCAATACAGTTGTTGTGGTTTCAACAAAGTTTTCCGTTATTAGATAACCGACACCAGTGGTGGAATGAGTGATGGTGGTGATATTGTCTGGGTTGTCTAAGTCCAATTCATTATTTTGATCGTCCACAACCAAACTGGTCACCTCCCCGTTCATTGTTCCCATTAAATATAATGGGAAATGACTATAATCAACCACGTACGACCCTAGTTGTACTACATTATTAATATAAAATTTAACACTAGTACCTTCTATTTTTATATCAAAAATAGTTGTATCGTCATAATTTGCTATATCACTCCCCAAATCGCTTGGATAGGAACCAGTGAGGAGTTTTGTACTCTGATCACCATCATATTCGTCAAAGTAAAAAGCATAATTAAGATCATTCCGTGGTTCTTCGTCGTGTATTTTATGTATAAAATATCCATTACGACCAAAACCAAACATCAAATTATTGTTTCCACTGTTTTTCACCTTAAATCGCACCCCCTGTATTTTGTCACTGTAATAAATTTTCTCTTTTGATGCAAAATAAGCTTCGGTTCTGACAATATTTATTGTACTAGTAACACTATTATCATCATGAAATGTTATATTGGTTCCACTAGATGTTCTATTCCATTCTACTTTATTGCAAATTCTATCTAATTTTACTTCATCGATATACGTTTGATCAGACAGCCCTTTTAAAGCTATACCCGCTACATTTTTCGTCTCTGTATAATTTTCTGAGACATTTATCTGTTGCCAAGAAGAATATTTTCTTAGAGATAAATAAGCAGTTTCATTTATACTACTAGAATCTACTTTTACATAAAAATGGCCATTTAAATCGCTATCATTCATAGTATATTCGAAATTCAGGTGTTTTATTCCATTAATAATAAATTGTACTTTACCATTAATACCGTCAAGAATCATATCTATATATGTATTTGAATTAGCATCTGTTAAGTTGTTTGTGGTAGAGCCATGTGACGCCGCTTCGGTGTGCGGTTCATTGTAAAACCTGGAAGTAACGTTACCCGAGTAATAAACTTGATATTTCATAAAATGATGTAAATATGAAGGACTAGCGTCTTGACTGTTAGTTGTTGTATAATCAATACCAAAAAAAAAATTTCCAGAACTTTTTCTTAATGATAATATATATATATTATCTTTCATGGGATATCGTGTACTGCTTATTAATTTATGACTGCCCCAACTCCCAGATGAACTACTTGTAAGTTGGTATATTTTTTCCCTTCCATCGGCAGCAATCTTTGTTGATGTAAATCCGGTGGTTGTCCCCCACTCTATATCCAATTCACCAATATTATCTCCGGGATTTACACCTTTTAAATTAGAAGGAAAATTGTCTAATTTCCTTAATCTTAAAACCGCTTTACCCCGCTCTCCATCAATTTTTATATAAAAACGACCCGTTAATTCTTCAGCCGATAAAGAATATTCTTTCGTTGTTTGTAAAACATCATTCACAACAAACTGAACTTTTCCATTAATACCATCTACTATTATTTTTAAAAATTTATTATATAAAATATTACCAAAGGTGGTTGTCACCAGACCTCCACCACTATCATTATAATTTCTTTGTTGAGCGCCTCCATCATGAGAATATAATTGATATTTACCCATATTTTTAAAAAAGTCGGATTGTGGACCAACTTTATTATCAAAATGAATTCCAAAAAAAAAATAAGACGTAATGGTGTTCTCCATTAATTTTAATGATAATTCATAAATATTATTTTCAACTGGATAACTTGTTTTACTTATTAAATGATTTTTCCCCCAACCGTAACTGCCAAGATCGTCTATTGCTAACAATGTATGAATTTTATTATTTTCAAGAATAGATGCAAATCCTTTACGATATCCCCATTCAATGTCCAATACTTCTTTTTTATTGAATGGTTCTGACAATTCTAATGCTGATGAATATAATTTATTATCTAATATCAGAGCCATTCTCATAGCTGGATCACTCACATATTCCGTTGGAAAAAACCGAATTCCGGTGGTTACAACCGATTCAGTAAAATATATAAAGTTATTTATATTTGGATCATCATTGCCCTTAAAAGTATATCCACCATCAACCCAGTACCAATTATTTCCATCATTAGAATATTGTAATTTTAATTTAGTTACGCGATCGCCGCCGATACCATAATTTCCGTTTCTCCGCCCTTTTGTAACAACACCTTTTACCAATCTTTTACCCTTACCGTCCGCTGTTATATCAATTTGCCAGTAATATTCATCGTTATCTGCATTTATATATGTAGTAGTTGCCCAAGAGAATGAACTATAACCTGTTTTAATTCTAATAACCCACCCCGAAGTATTGTACATTTCACTTAATCTTCCCAAACCTGAATTGTCTGTACCAACAATCGCAATACCATTTGCTGTACTACTATGATGCGTATATGGTGGATCAAATATTTCTTCATAATCGTTTAATTCATTTGCTTTTACTTCTTTACTCATTAATAAAGCCATTCTTGCACTAGGATAATTTTGATATGTAGCTGGGCAGAACTGAATACCTGTTGTAAGTACCGGTTCTGAAAAAAAAATAAATACAGTTTCATCATTATTAAAATTACCAGAATAAGTACCACCGGGTACATCAATCCACGTTGACCCATCTGTTGAATATGTAAAATTCCACTGTGTTATATACTGAACGCTAGTATCCGCTCTACCTTTTACAACAACACCTGTAACTTTTTTTAATGCATTGTTCACGGATACATTTATTTGCCAATAATGTGATTTATTAGACAATGTAAAAAGAGATTCCACGTAATAATCTTCTGTTGTAGTACCATCCCACCATTTATCTGTTTCACTCAATCTACCACTCATATTATTTTTCATTCCAATTCCTTCGGAAGCAGATGTTAATGAGCGAAACGTTGCATTTGAAGTGTGGTGATTATACGGTGGGTCAAATATTTCGTGATCAATCAATAAAGCCATTCTTGCAGAGACATTATTGGTAATTGCAATAGGAAAAAAACGAATACCAACTGTATACACGGGTGTTGAAAAAATTATATTTTTTTCACTACTGTCATCGTTATTACCATTAAATATTTTTCCATTATCTACCCAATGCCAAGTACTACCATTGCTTGAATATTGAAACTTCCATTGTGTTACGTATTGTTCGTTATTAGTTCTTCCAGCCGTTACAACACCTGAAATATAGTTTTTTACATTTCCACCAGATGATACATCAATTTGATAATAATATGGTGCGCTTTCAGGGTTATCTACATTATTTTGATTTGCGTGAGTTTGATTCCCCCAACTTGTCTCAACACGCATTACCCAGGCATATCCCCCAGTAGTTTCCGATATTCTTGATTCTACACGAGATTCTCCCGGACTATTATTAAGATAAGTATAATCACTGGAATGATGTGAATAAGGTGGGTCAAATATTTTATATTCGGTTTCAGATTCGGTATCAATCAATAAAGCCATTCTTGCCGAAGCACCACCATAATAACCAGCTGGGAAATAACGAATCCCAGTTGAATACACCGGTGTTGAAAAAATTATATTTTTTTCACTACTGTCATCGTTATTACCATTAAATATTTTTCCATTATCTACCCAATGCCAAGTACTACCATCGCTTGAATATTGAAATTTCCAGTGTGTTATATATTGTGATGAAGTGTAGTTAGCTCTTCCAGCCGTTACAACACCTGAAATATAGTTTTTTACATTTCCACCTGATGATACATTAATTTGATAATAATATAGTGTATTATTTGTATTTGCGTTGTCTGATGTGTATGGAGAAAATGCAGTGTACATAACCCAAGCATTGCCAGAGCTATTTTCAGATATCCTTGATTCTACAAGAAATCCACCAGGATTATTATTATTATAAATATAAGGACTTGAATGATGCGAATAAGGTGGGTCAAATATTTTATACCTAATAAAATCAGAATTAATATTATTAAATGTGTTTTTTATTTCTTTGAATCCAATATCTTGAGAACCAAATGTTGTCATTATATTAAATTATGTGATTAAAATTTAATATAATACTTTATTTTTTCAATAATTCTCTCAACTCATCTATTTGTGTTTGTTGTGCTTTAATGCAAGAAATAAGGAAGGGTACCATCTTTTCATAACGAACGGCCTTATAGCCGTCTTCTCTAGTAATTGTTACTTCTGGCAATACTTCTTCTATTTCCTGAGCAATAACACCGATATCCTTACCTTCAAAGGAATGTATATCTTTATTTTTTACCCATTCAAAAGTATAACCATTGATTTTTTTTAATTTTTCTAAAGGTTCTTCAATTGGACGTAAATTATTTTTAAGCTTTCTATCAGATGATGTAAAGGAAACAATGTTACCAGTTGCGTGAATTTCACCAACAACATCCAATGTATGTGTTGGAGTTGTCGTTCCAATACCTATATTACCAGTATTATAATAAGCATTGTTCCCTGATACTGTAAATATACCACTGCCTCCACTGCCTCCGCTGCCTCCGCTGCCGGTCGCTGCTATTGTATGAGTATCGCCATCAGTTGTTATTGTTATATTTGATCCAGCCGTAAGCGTTGCTTGTTTAGCATTCAATTGCGTTTGAATTGCCGAAGATACTCCGTTTAAATGACCCAATTCTGTTTCAGTTACAGTACTCACTGCTACTTTACCCGAAGCATTACTTATTAATGCTTTTGATATTGTTAAATCTACAGTTGCTATTGTTGTTGCAGCACCAGTAATTGTAAGACCAGTCAACTGGGTTTGAATATCCGAAGTAACATTCGCTAAATAATCAAACATTGCATTTGTAACAGTTCCACCACCTATAAATGCAGCATCTAATCTAGCTCCAGCATGTAATTCATTTTGTTTACCAGTCAACTGCGTTTGAATATCCTCGGTAACATTCGCTAAATGACCAAACTTTGTATTATCAACAGTTCCCCCACCTATAAATGCGGCATTTAATTTATTTGAATTACTTATTATTGGTTGTTTAGTTGCAATTTGATGAAGTAATCCATTTGATACTTGATCATTTGTTAAAAAATCAGAAATTTCTTTTAGTGTGTTTAATGTGTCCTCGGGTGTACCACCAAGTAATTTTTCAATTGCGCTTCTAACATAACCTGTTGTTGCAACTTCATTACTGCTATTATCTTGTTTTTTTTGGGATACAATTACCTTGTATGCATTTGATAAATCTACTATACCACCATTCACTACAATACTTGAAATATCCGCTGCTGTACTTATAAAAAAAGTACCATTGCAATTTATATCATTATTAATAGTAATATTATTAAAACTAGCATCATTGCCGCAAATATCCGAATGTATTTTAATTTTACCAGTTTTAGCATAAACATTTATGAGAGAAATATCGTGAATGATAGCGTTATCTCCAGTAAGATTACCATTAAAGCTAACATCATTACAACATATATCAATTGTTTTGGTAATAACTTCATTAAATCCTTTCCATTGTTCTCCTAGACCATAATATCCTTCAAACAATGCTGTGTCCGTATTAAAACGAATACTTCCTTTGTAATGTTCTTTAAGTTGTTCATCAAGAAAATGTGGCGGCACAAATGGTCGTTCTAATGTTGTTCCAGCTGGTAATCTAATTGCATCGTTTGCAGAAATATCCAAAATTACAGTTGGATGCATATTACCTATACCTACATTGCCCGACTCATCTATAATCATATTTTCTAACCCATCATTGATAAACGTTAACCCACTTGCATCTGTCGCCACGATTTTTGTTTGTTGGTCTAAGGAAATAACGCCGCCCAATCCACCCCAATTTTGGCCATCACAACCTTCAAATTGATTATCTTGGGTATTATAACGTATACACCCCTGAAAATCTCCTTCAGAACCTGATTGTTTTCCAACCCAAGTACTATCGCCAACTGGTAATCTAATAGCATCGTTTGCAGAAATATCCAAAACTACAGTTGGTATCATATTATTAATTCCAACTCTTCCACCAAAAGGTTGAAGTGACAAGTGTTTTGTTTTTTTCTGATTAACGTGGCTTATATCATCATAATTTACACCGTTATTTTGCAATTCAGTTTGTATAATATTAGCGCTGAAATCGGGAATATCATCCAATGTACCAAATAATTGAATACCACCAATATTGCAAGAAATATCCAAATATGTACTAGGGTTATTCGGATCTTCACCATCGTTGAATATTTGATTAAAAATAAATCCAAATTTTGTATAATTATCGCGTGCAAAATTATTACTTGGATTCAAATTAAAATAATAATATTTATCTTCTTGAAAATAATTTTGTTCTACATTTGAAATATCTTTCTCATCAATTAATTTCCAACCAGCTCCTTTATTTGCAACAACATACCATTTTGAAGGCATATTTTTACTTAAATCGCCCGGCGCAGGTTTGAATCCATAATATTTCAATGTCCATAATTGAGGAAATGTGATATCTATTTCTTCACCAATTAATGAAATGTTTGTCTCCGATATGTCATAATTATTAGAACCATCAATAATAGAGATTGAACTAGTAGTAGGAATTGTGGTTATATTTGCACATATATCTTTATTTATGTAACTTTTCTCAGATTTCCAGTAAGTTGCGTCATTATCAAATAAATTCCAAATAGAGGAATTTATTGGCCTTGTTTCATCTAATGTATAATTACCCTTTGAATACATATTATTTAAAATATTACTGGTATTGCTAACCATATTAAATGGTACCATATTCAAAATAGATCTTCCGAGTAACATATTTAATGTCCGTAAGTTCCCAGAGACATCTAAATCAAATTTTGGTAAAAATTGATTAAAAGGATTGCTTTTTTCCATTAAATTACCTTTTTTTATATTAATCCCCACTTTCTCATTTACATAAATACCAGCATTTTTATTTGCAGCCCACGCAGAGGCACCTGCCGATCTAATAAGTTCCTCACCAACATTTTTTGTACCAACAATTAAACTTCCGGTAATTAGAACACTATTATTAATTTGTGTGCTTGTATTAATATTTAACACAGATGAATTTAATTTAAATTGTTCGTTACCGCTATTAACAATACTATAATCGCCTGTATAAGTATTTTTTAAATTAGCACCAGTTAAATTAAGATTATCCCCTTTAATATTTAATTTATTGTTTGAAAAATCAATCTTATTATTTGTATTTTCAAACAAAATTTGTCCATCATTGCTTATCCTAAAATCTTTTGTTGTTAATTCGCTTTGGGTTAATGTTAATGGTGCATTAATTTGTACACCTGCGGATGTTATTGCTATTTTTGGCGTTGGATTTCCGGAATTGTAAATATTGTATGACCCATTATAATATGTATTTAATGAATTTTCATTATCATCATATACTATTTTATTAGTAGATGGTACACCCGTTTTTCCAAATTCTATATTTGTTTTTTTATTCGCTAGAGAAGCCAATCTTAAATAATAATCATTATTCCAGTCTTTCCCAAATTGTAATCCTTCTATTAAATTTGAAGCAGTTATAGTTGTATTATTGTCAATAGCATATAATGTACCAGTTGTTGTTGTTGAATTATCAAAGCCAATACTAAAATCACCCTGATTATTAATATAAATTTGATCAGTATTAAAAATTATATTACTACTAGAATCAATATTTAATGTATCACCAGACGTATGTAATATTTTTTTGCCTTTTAAAAAATAATTATCATCGGTATACGTATCTTTCGCTTCTAATTTGGTTGTTACTTTAAATAAAGGTGCCGTTCCTTCTATTTGAACTGTTATTGAATCACAAACAATATCATCACAAATCAAATCTTTTTCTAAACTAATATTTACAGCTGATATATCATTAATATAAGCATTTTTAGCATATTGACTTGGTTTTGCTATGTATTTTACTATAATTTCATTACAACAAATATCATTACAACATATATCTTTTAAAATATTTAAATCACCCTGTCGTGTTAAAACAAAAATATCACCAGTACCACCTTCGCTAATTTGACCAAGAGTATATTTCATAACCGCGCTATTCGCACCAGATGAATCAATTATACCATCTTTTCCCAATAATGTGCAATATGAAACATCTGCGGCCAATCTATGATTATCTCCAAATAAAAGATTGTAATCTCCCTGAATATTATGATTTTTACCATAAATGAAATTATAATTCAATCTGTTTGGAATACCTGTATCAATATTTTTACCAAAAATAAAATTATAATTACTATTGTAAATTTGTGGAGAGCCCGAAAGATCGTTATCTTTCCCAAATATAAATGAATAATTTGCAAGTGGGATATTTAATTCATCGCCGAAAGCAATTGTATTATTACTTATACCATTTATTTCTCTACCCATCATTAAAAAGGGTAAATCTACTTTACTACAATCAATTACGGCTCTTGGTTGATAAGAACCAATTCCTAAATTATTTTGTAAATATAGTACACCATTTCTACTATAATCAACATTTTCACAAGCTTTTGAAACAATTGGGACAATTTCTGCACTAGAAATATCATTCACATGTGCAAATATAGTATTCCCGCGAAGATTTAAAAACGATGCTGAAATATTTTTAAAATCTTCCCAATACTTTTCGGATTCAATATTTTCTTTGGGTCTTGATTGGGCTGTTGCAGCCATTTCCCCGTTTCCAATTACGAAATCACAATTTTTAAATAAAAATATACCAGGTGGATCACTTCCAAGATTCGTTTGTCCTAGTACCCCATTTGTATATGCATCGGGTAAAACACTAATTAAAGTATTACTAGCATCTATTACTCTATTTTGACCCGTTCTTGTTAATAATTGTTTTTTTGACCCATCTGCTTGTTCGTGAAATAAAGCAAAAGATCCTCCTCCACCAGTTGAATCTTGTTCTACAAGACTTGTTCTAAAAAAATTCAACCTATCTGTTAAACTAATCATACCATTTACTTCTAACCCGGATCGTTGACTAAACCCCCCGCGAATGGGTTTTATACAATTAATATAAACTTTATTACCTGTATTCGCCTCTTGACCATTTTCTAATGTTTCTATCGCAACAGTTTCTACTGTTTTTGTTAAAGATAAAATAGGTGCTTCACTGACGTGTGTTGGTGTGAATTCTAATTTCGTTTTTTCAATGTTGACGGCATCGACATCAGTCAACTTATTGATAGAAAACCTTAAATTAATTTTTTTCTCACTTTCTTGATACAAAGAAATTCCCGTTGCATAATTACCCAACGAATCTTCTGTAAATGCTAACGCTGGTGTTTGATCTGCTAAAGAACTACCTATTTTCCCCATTGAAATTCTACTATATGGTGTTTTTGTACCGACACCAAATATTGTTCGTCCCGTATCTTTTTTAATAAATATACCTTCTGGGTCACCAATGGCTCGCTGTGGATCCGTTTTTCTATAATTTGCCGTGATCGCCGACGTTCTTGTTATAATTTTATGTCCTGCTGGAACGGTTGACATATTCTAATATATATTTATTTTATTAAAAAAACAAAATATTATCTTATGAATATTTGTTTTATACTTTTTTATAACAAATGTAAATAAATATTTACATAAATGTAAGGGCAAATATTTATATATATATATAATTTAAAGATGGGTTTTTTAATTGAATTATCTTTCGATATCAATAAAGTTTCAAATTTTATTCAGACCAAAGATATAATTCTTAAAATGGCAGAAAAATATAATAAAACTTTTTCATATAATAATCACGAAATAATGGGAAAAAATAGAACTATTTTTAGAAATCATTATGTAATGACATATTTATTTGAAGATGAAAATGAAATTGCCAAATTTATAAAACAAATAAAATTAATGAAACATATTTATATTGAATCCATTTCTTATGACGATTGTGTATTTAAAATGATGTATGCTTCTAAAAAATATTTAAATATAATGGAAAAGGGTAAAGCGAAAGAGTATTTAGAAAATAAGAAAAACAATACATTATTTAAATCAGATTCGGTAATTATGAAAGAAATGTATAATAAGTAATATATTATATGGAAAAACAAGATTTAAAATACTATCCCATCTTTAAATTACCAAGAATTAAACAAAAAAATAAAACTGAAAAACAAGGAAAAGTATTAAAAATAAATACAAAATTTAAAAAAATAAATTGAACTGTAATTTCTTATAAAAATATATTAATAAGAAATTACTAAAAATGGCGAATAAACACATCATAGATCTATTTGAAAAAATGGAAAACCTTATGTATATTGAAGGGCAACCTTTTAAAGCCAGAGCTTATAATAAGGCAAAGGAAACAATTATGCTTATTAATACCCCAATTAAAACAAAAGAAGATATTCTTGGTAAAGGATCTTTTAAAGAAGGTAAAACTGTTTATAAAGTGTTGACTGAGTATTTGGAAACGGGTCAAGTTCAAAAATTAAAAGATGCAGAAAATGATCCAAAATATCTATTTACAAAAGTATATGGAATTGGTCCCAAAATAGCGGCAAAACTTGCAAATGATCACGGTGTAAAAACCATTGAAGAGTTGCGCGAAAGGCAAGAACTTTTGAATAATGTCCAGAAAAAGGGTCTCCAATATTATGAAGATATCTTGGAAAGAATTCCACGAAAAGAAATTGATAAATACTATACAAAACTTCACAAGTTGTTCGCAAAAGTGGCAACGAAGGATAGTAAAATGCAAATCGTGGGTAGTTGGCGGCGAAAAGCCAAAACATCTGGCGATATTGACATTATTATGAGTGGAAGTGCCGATGTATACAAAAATTTCATTGATTTACTTATTAAAGATAATATTATGATTGAAGTTCTTTCAAGGGGGAAAATTAAAACTCTGGGTATTTCCAAACTAACACCAACGTCCATTGCTAGACGTATTGATTTTATGTTCACGACAAAAGAAGAATTTCCTTTCGCGGTATTGTATTTTACAGGTAGTAAAATTTTCAATACTATTATGCGAAGTCGTGCACTAGATATTGGATATACTATGAATGAGCACGGCATTTATAATATGGTGAAAAATAAAAAGGGTGATAAAATTCAACAAACATTTACAGATGAAAAATCTATATTTAATTTCTTGGGAATTGAATGGCGCGACCCAAAAGATAGAATTGACGGTAATTCATATCAACTTATTGATGTCGCTTCTAAGGCGCCAGTACAAGACAAAAAGCCAAAGAAACAGACTAAAAAAAACGCACTAAAAAAAGGTCTCCGACGATCTAAACGGGCAAAAAAAAAAATCCCAAATAAGCACGTAAATGCTAAAATGAATATTAAGCATTTTAAAAATGAAGGTGACGGATATTTATATACCTTAAGTGAAAAAGATATTGAAGAAATGGTGCAAGAAGCTGATGAATATTATTATGCAAAAAACAAACCATTGATGAGTGATGAAGAATACGATATTTTGCGTGAATTGTCACAGGAGGCATTTCCTGAAAATGAAGTCATTACAAAAGGACACGAGGGTGTGACGATTACAGCTTCCAAAAAAAAGGTAAAATTGCCCTATTTTCTAGGTTCAATGGATAAAATTAAACCAGATACAAATGTGTTAAACAATTGGATTAAGAAATATCCGGGAGATTATGTTCTCTCCGCGAAATTAGACGGTATGAGTTGTTTAATTTGCTATGAAAACGGTAGCATTAAGATTTACACGCGTGGAAAAGGCGATGAAGGTTTTGATATTTCGCACCTTGCACCTTATATTACTATTCCCACATTGAAAGATAATGTAGCTGTGCGAGGTGAATTGATTATATCTAAAGACAATTTTAAAAAACACAGGAAAGAATACTCCAATGAGAGGTCATTTGCAGCAGGCATGGTGAA